>Ga0105248_10000232_pt1 | contig 63931 bp, 61 predicted proteins | sample KBSS34metaG_FD_81524 | JGI IMG/M metagenome (GOLD analysis project Ga0105248, IMG submission 81524) | Switchgrass rhizosphere microbial communities from Kellogg Biological Station, Michigan, USA - KBS S3-4 metaG | ecosystem: Host-associated > Plants > Roots > Rhizosphere > Soil | place... | reverse complement strand
GTTCATCAAGAATCACGATCATCGCCAAACGCGGAGCCTCTGCCGGCACAAACCCGACAAATGACCCGACGAACTGCGTGGATGAATAGGCTCCGGTTCGCGGATCGATCTTTTGCGCGGTCCCGGTTTTACCCGCCACGCGAAATCCGGGAATAGCCCCCTTCGTCCCAGTCCCATTCGTGACAACACCCTCCAGCATCGTCGTCATCATCCTTGCCGTGTCCGGTGATACGACACGCCGTTTTACTTGCGGGAGAACTTCCTTGACCAAGCGGCCTTTCTCATCGCGAATCTCGGAAACCACATAGGGTTTCATCATCACGCCGCCGTTGGCGAGGGTCGCGACTGCCGACACCATTTGGAGAGGTGTCACCCCGACTTCCTGTCCCATCGAAATGGATGCCAGCGACCGGCGGCCCCAGTCTTTGGGAGCCTTCAAAAGTCCGTTTACTTCACCCGGCAAATCGACCTCGGTGCGTTGACCGAATCCGAATGCTTGGAGGTAGCGATAGAGCCGCTGCTCTCCAAGAGCCATTCCGGCTTTGGCTGTGCCGATGTTGCTGGATTTTTGGATCACTTCGGAGAATGTCATCCATCCCTGCTTTTCATGGTCGTGAATGGTTGTGTTCGCAATCACCATGCGGCCGTTCTCACCGAATACCAACGAGTCTGGCGTCATCACTTTTTCCTCGAGCGCCGCAGCCGCAACAACCATTTTCATGGTCGACCCAGGTTCATACGTATCCGTGAGCGCGCGATTGCGCCACCGATCAGGTGTTAACGCAGCGACGACATTTGGATCGAATCTCGGACTGATGGCGAGCGCAAGGATCGCTCCCGATTGTGGCTCCATGACGATGACAGTCCCGGACTTTGCGCGGGAATGAGTGACGGCCTCCTCGAGTTCTTTTTCTGCAATGTATTGAATGACCTCGTCCACGGTGAGCATCAGAGAATGTCCGGGTGCGGGCACTTGCTCCGTCAAACCTTTAGGGAAAACCGTTCGGCCTAATGCATCGCGCTGCAACACGGTGACGCGCTTTTCTCCTAGCAGATGCGAGTCGTACCGGCGCTCGAGCCCCTCAAGCCCTTGGCCATCCATACCGGAAAATCCGAGGACATGGGCCAGCAACGGACCCTTGGGATAAAACCGCCGGCCCTCCATCACCACACCGATGCCGTCCAACGACAATTGTCCAAGTTGGCGACCTTGTTCAGGCTCGACCTTTCGTGCCAACCATACGAAGCTCTTGTCTTGCCGGAGCTTTCTTTCGAGCTCAGTGCTTCGAACATTGAGTACCGGCGAAAGCGTACGGGCAATGACGGACGGGCTCTCAAGCGACGCCGGTATGCCAAACACCGACGGCACCTCCACATTCATCGCGAGCACCTTGCCGTGCCGATCCGACACCGTGCCTCTGGCCCCTTCGAAGGACACAGTCTTTTGATGTTGGCGATCAGCTCGCGCCGTGAGTTCCGCAGCTTGAAGTACTTGGAGCGTGACCAGCCGAAATAAAATAATCCCGAACCCGCAGAGGAGTAGGAGCAACATGACGTAGCGGCGACCGCGAGAAGGGCCGGAAGTCACTCGCCGGCCCTCCCGCTTGAGATATGTTTCGCCACACGGACCTGTTCCGCAGGTAGGAGTGGTGCGCTCGGCACCTCACCCGGTTCATGGACCATCAGTACTTGACCCTGCATCGGCGGAATCAGCCCGAACTTTTCTGTCGCCACCTTGGCAATTCGCTCTGGGGCGGACAGCGCGGAAAATTTCACTTGCAACTGATCCCGCTCTCGCTCCAGCAATACTTTCTGGCCCTTCAACCGTTCGATGTGATAACCCACCCGAACGACATCGACACGCTCCCACACAAACACGAAGACCAACATCACACCAGCCACAATGGTCAATGTCTTCATAACTGACCCTCCCTGGATATCCGTTGAGCGGCCCGCAATTTGGCACTGCGGGATCGAGGATTCCGGTTCGACTCTTCCCTGGTGGGAACCTGAGGCTTCTTGGTGAGCACCGACAGTGCGGGATCGTTCTTCCCGGAGAGCGCCCGGAACGTGTGTTTGACAATCCGATCTTCGAGCGAATGGAATGAAATCACGCAGAGGCGGCCGCCGGGAGACAACACATCTACTGCATCACGCAAGGCCGGCTCCAGACAGTCGAGCTCTTGATTTACTGCAATGCGAAAGGCTTGGAATGTTCTCGTCGCACAGTGGATACGGCCATGCCGATAATTGGCCGGAACCGCACCTTCAATCACGGAGACCAATTCTTTCGTCGTGACAAACGGATGGCGTTCACGCGCATGAACAATGGCACGAGCAATCCGCCTAGAAAACCGTTCTTCGCCGAATTGGAAGATCGTGTCGGCCAACTGTGCCTCCGGCCATCGGTTGACCAGGTCAGCTGCGGTCCCGCTCATCGATTGGTCCATACGCATGTCCAACGGACTATCTCCCTGAAAGCTAAACCCGCGAGCGGGCTCTTCCAGCTGCGCGGACGAAACTCCAAGATCAAACAAGATTCCATCGACTCGCCCAATACCACTGGCAGCAAGATGCTGTTTCAGACCCATGAAGTGACCATAGAGGAGACGAACACGGTCCCCGAATCGCGCGAGCCTGTCTCGACTCGCTGCTATGGCTGCTGCGTCACGGTCAAGTCCTATAAGCCTGCTATCTGGACCAGTCTCTTCAAGAAGTTTTTCAGCATGCCCACTATATCCCACTGTACAGTCAAGATAGATTCGGGCATCTTCATTAACTAGCCAAAACAGGACCTCATCCACCATAACCGGAATATGTCGAGGATCCTCCATAAATCATTTATAGCCAGACTCACCCACTTTCTCCCACCAGCGGAGGCAGTATACACCGCAAAAAAGTCTTGTCAATAGGAAATTCATGGACTTATGAAGTTTCGATCTGCCTGGTTCTAAACGCGAGAAACGAGCTTGTCCTACTGGCAGCTGTGGGGAACCCGTGGATACGTCGGAATTTCGCTCCTCCCTCCCAGTAAGCTGTACCATTACCCTACTCGCCATGTGAACCATACATCCGGTGAGAAATTGACCGGTGCCGGCTCATGGCTTGCCAAGGAACCAGTCAGTCTCACGAAGTTGACGAGTTTCATTGACAAGGGTTTGAGGCAGGCTGAGAATGATCGCATGCGACCACTCAAAACTGCCAAAGCACTATGCCTAACTGTTTTCTTGGGGGGAGCCGCCCTGATGGGCAACGATATAACCGCCACCACGGCATCAGCAGCATCATTGCTTTATTGGTGTCCCGATCAGCAGGGCGATCGACAGTATTCAGCTAAGCAAGGGCTAGGATGCATGCCGATTGTTGAAAAGGAAGGAGTCAAGACAACAGAACAAGAAGCGGGAACACCTACGAAAAACACACCGCTATATGACTTCAAGGTCGAAAATCTGCAGAATGACGTATCGTCTTTCCTGAACAAGTATCGCAACTTCCTCGATTGCTGCAAAACCGACCTTTCGGAACTTCAACAGATCGAAGAAATGGGAGACGAGGTTGGAGATCTACTCAAATCCACCCAGACCAATATGTCGAATCATTCGATGGCCTCACGCGGCATCATGCTCCGGGAAATGATCCCGACTGTCGCCAAGGCCCGCGCTGATCTGAAAAAGCTGCGCGCGACCCTCGAACGCATCGGCACCTCGACTAGAGCTCATGACTCAGGGAGCCTTGAAAACTCAGCTCGGGAGATGCGCGCGATTCGTGAAATGGAAGAATCGATTGAGAGAGACATCCGTGCGCCGGAGCTTTCAACCGGACCAAAGACCGGCACAAGTATCGGCACGGCACCAGCCGCAGGACCCAACATCGGAAAAACCCCGAAAACCGGCAACGCGATCGGTGCAGAAGGCGTGACAGGCCAAAACATAGGCACGTCACCAAAAAATAGCCACGATATCGGCGGTTCAGGTCCGGCAGGGTTTGGGATCGGTGCCACAGGCCGTGCGGGCCCTTCGATCGGCCAGTCCACCTTGAACAACGAATCATCTTCTGCGGTCGGCTCTTCGCTGCAGCGCTCTACAGTGGGATCAAGTCTATCGGATTCGACAATAGGGTCGAGCTTTGGCGGCTCTAGCGTCGGCTCTAGCCTCGGAGAGTCGAGCGTTGGCTCGTCGTTCGGGTCGTCGTCAGTCAGTTCGACGATCCAGCAACAAAACTCCGCCCCACAACAATAATCTCAACTAACCCGGCAGAACGGTGGGAACCGGTTCCCACTCCTCCCCCCTATTCCGACTCTTATACAAGCCGCTCCCGTTCGTCCCCAGGTAAAAGATCTGCGGATCAATGAGGCTCTGCGCCAGGGAACGTACGTTCAGAGTTGCCAATCCCTTATTCAGTGTGGTCCATGTGCTCCCGCCATCTTCGCTCCGGTGGATGCCTTCTCGCCCACCCAGGTAAATCACACCCCTTCTTGTCCGATCCAAGACCATCGAAAACACCATTTGATCCTGCAGCGACTGGCCGATGCGCGCCCACGTCGCCGCCGCATCCGTCGACTTATAGAGCCCTTCGAGCGTCGAGGCATAAACCGTGTCTGCTTCATAGGGATCGACCATAATCGCTGTGACGTTTAACGCACGCGATGATTTAATGATGGCAGGATCCACAAGTCCGTTGTTCACTTTCTCCCAACGCCCAGCTTGATCGAGCGATTTATAGACACCGCCACTCGTGCCCGCATAGAGAATCAACGGCCTCGTGGGGTCCAGCCCGAGCGTCATTACCATCAGCACTTCTTTCATCCCTTCCATTCGCTTCGTCCAACTGTCTCCGGCATTCTTCGTTTCAAATATGCCCATCGTCGTTGCCACGAACAAATGCGTGTTGTCCGTCGGATCGAAGAGAAACTGGTTGACCACGGAAGAGATCGTCACATCGTCCAGTCCAGTTCGTTGTGAAATCCAACGCTGCCCTCCATCATAACTCTTGTACACCGCATCGCCTTTCGTACCGGCATAGACAGTGGCGGGATAGGCCGGATCAATCGCCATTGAAATCACCCGCGAGTGGCTCATGCCATGTGACAGATTCGCCCAAGTCTGGCCCCCATCGCGCGTCTTATAGATGTAGTCATTCGTCGCGACATAGATGATGTCGGGATTCTTCGGATGGAGCTGGATCACGACGATGGGATCGCTGCGATCGCAACCAAGGAGAGGAAGGCCAAGGATGAGCAGTAAAAGGAAGGCAAATCGTGTCATGAATTCAGCTGGAATCAAGAATCGAATGTGAAGGTGGCTAAGACACGCCAATCGCATTACTACTTAATAACTGACCCCTCAAAGCTCGCTCGTTCTCTCTTCCGGGATGGGGCTGAGTGATCTTCTACTGCGCGCGGCTTTCTCACCCGCCCACCCACTGGCACGCCGAGACGCGCCAGTAACCCGGGCGAGGGCCTACCAATTTGCCAAACCTCCATTTAGGGGAGTGGCCAAGGCTGCCTTTACTGCGCGCATCGGACGAGCACAGCTTCATCGTGCGCGTTCTGCGAGCAAGAAGGGCAGCCTTGGTCACTCCCCTCCGACCCTTCTGAGGCCGCGCGTTGCGCGAGCACAGAAGATCATCAGGCTCCAGCCGGTCTCCTGTTTCAGCATCCTGGATTAGCGATAGTTGGCGAACTGCAGATCAATCCCAAAATCTTTGCCCCTGAGAAACGCCATGGCCGCCTGGAGTTCATCCTTGCTTTTGCTCAGCACTCGAACTTGCTCGCCCTGAATCTGTGCCTGCACTTTCAACTTGGACTCCTTGATGGCCTTCGCCACCTCTTTCGCCTTGTCCACCGCGATCCCGTCTTGAATCTTCGCCACCTGACGGACCGTCCCGCTCAGCGCCGGATCTATATTCCCATAGGTAAACGCCTTCAGTGAGACCCCGCGCTTTACGCACTTGGTTTTGATGATATCGTTCACCGCATTGAGTTTATATTCGTCGTCGGACACCAGAACCAGCTCCTTTTCCTTCTCCTTCAACGTAATCTCCGTCTTCGAGTCTTTGAAGTCGAACCGCTGCTTGATCTCCTTCGTCGCCTGATCGACGACATTCTTCATCTCTTGCATGTTCACTTCTGAAACCACATCAAATGAAAACTGTTCAGCCACGATTCTCTCCTCTCCTCATTTCAACCATTTTATTTTCAAGGACAGGGCAACATGGTCGATCTCCGAGTGCGCACACCGAACGACCTCACTTTCTGAATAATACTTCCAAGCTTGCTCATTTTCTCTCAGGGATGGGGGCTGATTGATCTTCTGCGCTCAGCTTTCTCACCCCCCCCACCCAGTGGCACGCCAAGACGTGCCATTAGCCCGGGCGAGAGCCTCTTGCTGGGTTCTCTATAATGTCACACGTTCTCTCTTAAGGGAGCCGCCGGACTGTCCTTCATTGCGCGCCTCGAACGAGCACTGTTTCATCGTGCGCGTTCTGCGAGCAAGAAGGATGGTCTGGCGGCTCGCTTCATATCCTTCTGAAGCCGCGCATTGCGCGAGCACAGAAAATCATCAGGCTCCATCCCCTCCTCCTAACAGCACCCTCCTCCTGGCAACTGCACCCGCTGCTCCTCATCCTGACAAATCGTCATCTGTAATCTTCCTGGCGAACTTCCACCAGCCATCACCACCACTTCGCTACTGGTAAAGGGCCGCTTCAAGATAAGATAGCCATACCACTGCCTCATACTATCGCCCAAGACGATCACCGCGAGCAAGGCTACCATCGCCACCAGCCCCGCATCCAAATACAAAGCAAATGCCTCGCTGCTATCGGCAAGGGACGAGGCCTTGGTCACGAATAGGCCGAACATTTCGTAAGACCCCATCAAAGTAATGGTTCCGACAAACAGCATTGGCAACAGCGTGATCCAGAGATACTGCGCTTTCCACATCTTGATGAGCACCGTCGTTCCGATACAGAGGGCCAAAGTGCCGAGCAACTGATTCGCTGCGCCGAACATCGGCCAGAGCGTCGAGATGCTACCGGTGCCGATGAGATAGCCCCAGGCTCCAACAATGAGTCCGCTGCTCACTGCCACGCCAGGCCACCAATTCATCCGCCTCAACGGAGCATACACACGTCCACCCAGCTCCTGGATAAGATAGCGCCCCACGCGTGTGCCAGTGTCGATCGTCGTCAAAATGAACAGGGCTTCGAACACGAGCGCAAATTGATACCAGTAGGCCATCAGACCAGCCATACCAGGGAGTGCGGAAAAAATCGCCGCCATGCCGACCGCCAGAGACACGGCCCCGCCTGGCCGGCCCATCACCTCAACCTCGACAAGACGTGAAAGCTCCTGAATCCGAGAGACAGGAAAACCCATTGCAGCCAGAGTCTCTGGTGAGAGCATGGTGTTGATCGCCAGATAATCGCCGGGAATAAGCACGGAAGCTGCAATGAGCGCCATCACGCCGACAAAGCTCTCCAATAACATCGCCCCATAGCCGACCGTGGCTTGGGATTCCTGTTCAATCATCTTCGGCGTCGTACCAGAAGAGACCAGCGAATGAAAGCCAGAGATAGCTCCGCAGGCAATGGTGATAAAGAGGAAAGGAAAGAGCGTCCCGGGAATGATCGGTCCGCCTCCACCGGCAAATATCGTGACGCGCGGCATCTCGATTGTCGGAGCTATGAGAATTACCCCCACCCCCAGCAATGCCACCACGCCGAGCTTCATGAAGGTTGAGAGATATCCGCGCGGCACCAGAAGCATCCAGCCCGGCAACACGGATGCGAGAAACCCATAGCCGGCCAGTCCCCAGACCAGTGTCGTTCGCTCGAGCTCGAACCAGCCTGCAATCGAAGACTGAGCCACCACTCGTCCAAAGATCACAACCGCAATCAGCACCACCACACCAAGCAGGGAGACTTCTGCCACCTGTCCTGGCCGGCACCTTTGAAGATAGAAACCCATGAAGAGACCGATAGGAATCGTCATCGAGATCGTGAAGGTACCCCAGGCATTGAGATAGAGCGCGTTCACGACGGCAAAGCCCAGCCCTGCCAGCGCCACAATCACGATGAAGAGGACCGCCACCGCCGTCGCAGTGCCTGTGACAAGGCCCAGCTCATCTCTTGCAATTTCAGGTAGCGAGCGGCCGTTTCGTCGCATCGAGGCAACTAGCACGATGAAGTCCTGCACCGCGCCAGCCAACACCGCACCGATCACGAGCCAGAGGAATCCAGGCAAAAACCCGAACTGCGCCGCCAATACAGGTCCAAGCAATGGCCCGGCACCAGCAATCGCCGCAAAGTGATGGCCGAACAACACATATTTATTGGTGGGATGAAAATTGACTCCGTCATTTAACCGGATCGACGGGGTGACGCGCTGATCATTCAGTTCGGTTACACTCTTGGCAATCCAGCGGCCATAGAAGCGAAACGCCAGCACATAGATGCAGACGGCCGCCACGACCAGCCAGAGGCCGTTGACCTTTTCGTGGGGATTTATAAGGCCAGTAACAAAGGCGAGGGCGACGGCACCGAGGATAGCAAGAAAGACCCACAAGACCAGCTTTATTACTGACATGCGGGCATCCTAGCATAAAAAAGCGGGAGGACACCCCTGTCGACCTTTGCTTCAGGCGCAGAGGAGGGGAAGGAGGCTGATGATCTTCTGAGCCCGCGCGTCCCGCGAGCAAGAGAACGACCAGGCTGCCTTCCCACTCTCTGTTCCGGGGTTAAGGGTATACGTGAGGGATAGATCAGTTGTCAGGGGCCAACTTCTGGGTCGAGGGTCCGGATTTCAGGTATTTTCGCGATATGCCCGCGCAGCAGCGCAAGACAGAGGAGCCCGATCCCGATCCAGGCCAGCTCCCGAAACCGCCTCAGTAGTGCGAAGGTGATGCCGGCAATGTCGGAGTATCCGAAGGCATTCAACAAGAACAAGTTCCCACCGTCCTGGGCGCCCAGGCTGCCGGGGATAAAGAAGGTGCCGCCCTTGATGAAAACGGAAAGAGCTCCGATGGAGATTGCAGACAGGGCAATGGCTGGTCCGCCGAGAAAATAGATGATGACATACACTTCCAGCGCTTCCGCCATCCACCCGAGAAAGAACAACCCGGTGGACGCATAAAAGACAGGGCGGTGATGGCGGTAGAAATCTAGGATCGTCCGATCCAGCGAGCGTAATTTTTCCTCGCGCGCTTCGAAATATCGAATCTTCAATCCGATCTTCCGCAGAAACTGCAACGACCACGTAAAGAGCCCTTGCCGCTGCACAAAGACAAACACAGCAGTCCCGAAGGCCAGAAGGCCCACGCTGAAAAGTGCGGCGGCCAGGGTCTGGCCGGACGAATCGTTCCCGCCCAACAGCCACATTCCCAGTCCAATGCCGAGAAGGATGAACAGCACTTCGGCAATTGTCATCGTCGTTTTTGCAATGACGACCGAGGTAACCCCGTCTACCATTGGTACGTTGCGATTTTTCAATAGATGAGCTTTGAGCGGCTCACCCCCGGAATAACCGGCCGGCGTGGTCATGTTCACCACTTCCCCCGCTGTCCGAATCGCGAACACGCGCCAGAACGGAAGGTGCTTCGCCGATGGGCCCAGCGTCACTTTCCATCCGTATGCCTCAACTATGTACATGACGACGGATGGAATCAGCATGACGAGGAGCGCCACGGGCCCGAGTTGCGCCGTCACGTCGTAGATGCGCCCAGGGCCCACATGCCAAACGATGAGCCCGAGGGTCAGAAGCCCCATAAAAAGGAGGGAAATTTTAAGCATAGGTTGTGGGGGAAGGCCTCATCTCGCAGAGCATTATCAAGAAGCATACCACAAATACGGTTGCTAGCATCCAGTTAAATCAGTCGAGCCTCCGGTTAAGGGTCAGGAACCAATTTCTGAGTCGGGTGTGCGGCTCTCCTGAATGATCGCTGCTCGCCCACGCAACATCGCGAGGCAGAATAACCCGATCACGATCCATACCACCTCTCGATATCGTCTCACCAGCGCAAAGGTCATGCTGGCGACGTCCGAATAACCAAAGTCTTTCAGCAGGAGGAAATTCCCGATGTCCTGGGCGCCAAGGCTGCCGGGGATGAAAAAGCTCCCTCCTTTGATGAAGACAGACAGGGCATTAATAGAGATGGCGGAGAGGACCGTCGCAGGCCCCCCCAGAAACCAGATGATGAGGTACACTTCGAAGGCTTCCGACAGCCAACTCAGAAAGAACACTCCGGTCGATGAGTAGACAGCCTTCCGATTATGGCTATAGTAGTCCAAGATCATCCGATCCAGCGAACGTATTTTTTCCTCACGCGATTCGAGAAAAGCAATCTTGAGCCCGATTTTCCGGGTAAATTGCAATAACCAAGTAAAGAATCCTCGCCGCTGCGCGAACACCAACGACGCGGTCACGAATAACAGCGCTGCGACACTGACCAGCGATGCAACGACGGTCTGCTCCAGCGAGCCGTCACTGTCGGTTCTCCAGAATGCGAGCGTGATACCCAAGAGGATGAAGAGCACTTCAGCGACCGTCTTCGTCGTTTTCGCAATCACGACCGAGGCAAGCCCCTCCACCATGGGCACCTGATGCCTCGTGAGCAGATGGGCTTTAACCGGCTCGCCGCCGATATAGCCGGCCGGTGTCGTCAGATTGACGACTTCACCGGCGGTCTTGATCACAAACAGGCGCCAGAAGGGAATATCTTTGGCCGATGGCCCCAGCGTGACTTTCCAGCCGTAGGCTTCTATGAGATACATGATGGTGGAGGGAATCAACAGGACGATCAGGGCGCTTGGGCCGAGTTGCGCCGCCGCATCATAGATACGCTCAGGACCGACATGCCAGACGATGAGCCCGATTGCGAAGAGGCCGGCACTGATGAGGGCAAGCTTAAGCATGGGTCACGGAAGAGGGTCTGATTACCTCGAACAACGACTGCCGTCAGGAACGATTTCCTAAATCGTCGGCGCGACTTTCTCGAATGACCGCTGCCACCCCGCCGGCGAGCGTTAAGCACACCAGCCCCACGCCGATCCACACCAACTCGCGGACCCGCCGAAGTAGCGCAAAGGTGAGGCCTGTGACATCGGAATACCCAAAGGCTTTTAGCAAGAGCATGTTCCCGCCCTCTTGAGCCCCAAGGCTGCCGGGGATGAAGAAGGTGCCGCTTTTGATGAAGACTGACAGGGCGCCGATGGCAATGGCGGAGAGTGCTATGGCCGGACCGCCAAGAAAGTAAATGATGACATAGACCTCCAGCGCCTCTGCCATCCAACCGGCAAAGAACAGTCCGATGGAAGAACAAAAGGTCAGGCGGTTGTCTCGGTAAAAATCCAAGATCGTTCGATCCAGCGAGAGCAGTTTCTTCTCACGCACTTCGAAGTAATGAATCTTGAGCCCGATCTTCCGAGCAAATTTCAACAGCGATGTAAAGAACCCTTGCTGCTGCACAAACACGAGCGCGGCGGTTACGAGCACCAGCAGGCCGACACTGACCAGCGCTGCTGCGATGGTCTGCCCAGATGAGTCATCAGCGCCGGTTGCCCAAAACGCGAGCGCAATGCCCAGAAGGATGAAGACCGCCTCAGCAATCGCCATCGTCGTTTTTGCAATGACGACGGATGCAAGCCCTTCCACCATCGGCACCCGATGTTTCGTGAGCAGATAGGCTTTGAGCGGTTCGCCTCCAACATAGGCCGTCGGCGTGGTCATGTTCACTACTTCACCGGCTGTCCTTATCGCGAGCACGCGCCAGAAGGGAATATGCTTCGCCGAAGGGCCAAGCGTGATTTTCCAACCATACGCATCGATGACATACATGATGGTGGAGGGAATCAGCAGGATGAGGAGCGCGATCGGCCCGAGTTGCGATGCCGCATCGTAGATGCGCCCGGGGCCGATATGCCAGACGAGGAATCCGAGAGTGATGAGGCCGACAAAAAGTAGGACTATCTTAAGCACGGGTAGTGGCGGACGGTCTGATCACCCAGAGCATGATGATCGAGAACACCACGGATCCGATCGCGGCCATCCAGAGGAACCAATCGAGCTTGCCGATCGCCGCAAAAATCAGCACGATGACGGAGAAGTCTCGGCTCGCGACATTCTTCAGCATGAAATCCGACCAGGCAGCCTGCACCGGTGTTTTCCAACCGCTCGCAGACTTAATTTTCTGCGCGCGCGTGACGAGCCAAAATGAAAGCCCGTTCCCGACCACTGCTGCCGCACCAAGGGCAAGCGGAACCCAGGCTCCATCGCTCCCGGCCAGGTGCATGTAGGAGCCCACGGCAATTCCGGCAAAGATCGCCATGTGCACCACGTTGTCCATCGCGATATCAAGCCAGGCGCCGAAGGGCGACTCGGTGAAGGTTAGTCTTGCCACCTCACCATCGCAGCAATCGATGATCGCCGCCAGTTGAAACAGCAACGCGGCAACGATACCAGCATTGTACGTCCCGACACCGAAGCCGGCAGCCGCAACCAGGCCAATCAAGCTCGCCAGGATCGTGATGGCGTTTGGCGAGAGACCTATGGCAAGAAATATACGCGTGAACCAGCGGGACACCTTCCGATTAAAAAACCTGTCGACAAACCCCTCGAACTCGCCCTTAAGGGAATTGAAGAGCTTTTTCTCAGCGGCCTGCACATCCGCAGCGTCGCGCACGTCCTGATACCAATGGGCCCGATTCGTTTCCGTAGACAACACCCGCACGTATCCGTCCACTGCGGCACGTTCAAGCCATCGACGAATCGGCACTGTGCCGGCTGCTTCCACACCGGCTTGACCGACCACACTCATGAAACTTGCCGGGAGCACCACGAGGTCTGTGACCACCAGTGTCGCATCATCCTGTCGCGACGTGATGGAGACAAGCCGACCGGACCGCACCTTCACACGTAAATTCGAACGGCATGGCCGTCGATCTCGCCCGCTGTCCGCCCGTGCCACAACAAGAGCCTGTCCCTCCTGCACCTCCTGGCGCAGACTCTCGATCAAGCGGCTTGCAAATACAGCCTGCACGCTGGACAGAAGACAGAAACCCCGCACTTCGGCAGCAAGCGATTCCCACGTGCGGGGATCATCCAGCGGAAACTCGCGAATCGGCATCCAGCGCACGGGAACTGTCACACGTGGTCCTTTGCTCAACGCCTGTCTGAGCTGGTTCTCCTCCGGCCCGACCAGCACCATGAGCTGTCTGATACCGGCTCGCTGCAGGGTCAGCACGGCTCGCTGAAAAAGGCCGATGCCGACAACGCTGGTCAGCGGACCCACCTCATCGGCATGCGATCCGGCAGGCTCGCCGAACAGACTGATCGACGGCAAGAGAATCGCCGTGCTCAGTCCTTGCACATCGGCACGTTTTTGAATGAGGCTCTCGCTCATGTTCTTTCGTCTCTTGTATCTCGCAAAGCCGGTCGACGCTTCACGAGGAACACTCCAACGGCACAGCTACAGTTTCGGCAACACATCCCGTTCCGCTTTCGATACATCCTCCACAAAATCGATTTCGGTCCAGGGGAGTCCTCCAATTTTCTCATGGCCGACTTTCACATCACGAAAAAATTCGAAAAGAGCATCCTCATATTCCATCTGCCAGGCCTCATGAGCCACATGAGTTCTGAGCGACGCCACAACAGACGGCCCATCGGCATGCCGGATCTTGAGAAACCCCACGCCTTCTCCGGCATAGTCATAGTGCAACGGCATCTTCTTGGTCAACGCAATCACGCGCCCCCCTTCGACCACAACCATACACTCTTCCCCTGTCTGCTTGACAGTCTCATCCATCAGCAAGGCATTCTCATAAGGAGACTGCACCAAACGACGCAAGATCTCTTGATGGAAGAGCACATCTGCGTCCATAATAATCGCATTATCATGCAGCACATCGCGCGCGATCCAGAGCGAAGAAATACTGCCGCGATGGAACTGCTCGTTGACGAGGAAATTCACACGCACGCCACAGGAATCCGCTGCCACAGCCGCGCGAATCATCTCCTGCTTGTAGCCTACAACCACGTCGGCATTGTGAATGCCGACGCTCCGGAGCGACGTAAGATAGCGATGCAATAGGGTCCGCCCGCCAATCTCGATGAGGCACTTCGGGCGATGTTGCGTGAGTTGCCACAGACGCTTCCCGACCCCCGCTGCGAGGATGATGGCTTTCATGCTGTGCCGCAAATCCGTTCAAATGCGTCAAGAAATCCGACAAACTTCGCCTCTGTGAGGGCACCCATGTTTGCGATGCGGAAAATCTTGCTCTCGAGTTGGCCTTGGCCCGCATAGATCACGTAGCCCGCTTCTTTTAATCGATCGTGCAATGACCGATACGTGACACCCTCGGGAAGATGAAAGGCCGTAATCGTGTTCGAATGTTTCTCCGGAGTCAAAAGCGGCTTCACGCCGAGTTTCGCCATGCGGTCTCGAATGAGGGTCGCCATGGTCCTATATCGCTGAATCCGCTTGGCAACCCCTTCCTCCATGAGTTCATTCAGCGCCTCATCGAACGCATAATAGACCTGTACCGCCGGCGTGAAGGGAATCGTTCCGCGACCCTGGTCATCAACATACTGCGTGATGTGGAGATAGATCGACCTTCGAGGGTACGCGCGCATCCGCTCGAGAAACCCCTTGCGGACGAGCACGAAGGACAGGCCGGGAAATCCCTGAATACATTTCCCAGACGTACCAGCCACCATATAGATGTGAGACCCGGCGATATCCAGCACCTCCCCTGCCAATGCACTGACCGCGTCGAGAATAAACACCCGATTCTGGCTGTCGACGACATCCGCGATCTCCTTGACTGGATTGATGAGTCCGGTGGTCGTCTCATGATGGACCATGGCGACTGCATGCGCTTCGGGATGTTGTCGCAACGCCAGCCGCAACCGTTCAGGATCCGGCCTCATCGTCCAATCGTATTTGAGTTCGGACACGCCAAGGCGATACAGGCCGACCATCTGGGAGATGCGTTCGCCATAGACGCCGTTGTTGAGCACCAGCATCCGTTTGCCGTGCGGGAGTGCCGACATGACGGCCGACTCCACTGCCGCAGTGCCTGACCCAGTTAACACAACAGCGGCATACTCCGCTTCCGCCCCTGGCACAAAGAGCTTCAGCAGCTTCGCTTGGATCCCGTGCAGGAGTTCAGTAAATTCCGACTCCCGGTGGCAGACATCTGGCCGCAACAGCGCCTGCCGCACCCGCTCCGACACATTCACCGGCCCTGGATTCAGTAAAATCATCCCGTCTCTCTTCTCTTTCCACTCCCCCCGAAATAAGTGATTCGAGCCGCTCCGACTGCGCGCGTCCAACGAGCACCCTCCGAGCGTGCGCGTTGCGCGAGCAACGGAGCGACTCGCTCGATCGCTTATTCTATCGCTTTCATGAACCGCTTGGTAATGTCCGGTGGATCGAGCATCACGCGCCCGACATCTTCCACCATCTCATTGACTTTGACCAACAACAGGCTCGGCCCATCCTTCTTCAGCATGTCTTTGAATTCGTAGACGAGGTCCTCACGCTCCCGGACCCGTTCGACATTCACATACCCGGCCGCCTTGGCCACCTTCTCAAGCGGAACTACATTGGAAATCGTCGGCTGGTTCCCTGTCGTGCCATAGACTTCATTGTCGAACACCACATGGATGAAATTTTTCGGCTTCAACGCGCCCACTGTCGCGAGCGTCCCCATACCCATCAATACGTTGCCGTCTCCATCGAACACAATCACCTGCTTGTTCGGCTTGGCAATCGCGACACCTAACGCAATGGCCGGGGCATTCCCCATGGACCCGATCATATAGAAATGACTCGGACGATCGGCAATCTTATAGGCTTCGCGAGAAGGAAACCCATTGCAAATAATCACAGGTTGGTCGGTAAGCAGTTCCAGCAGTGCCGCCATGGCCATCGCCCGGCTCTGCATCGTGCCTTCTTCCGGTCTCATCGAACCTGTTCCTTCATCGCCCCTCGCCCCGCACTCCTCAAGCCTCGCGTCTCTAGGGGTGTAACCCTCTTACGACACCCTTCGTCATCAATAGGGCGACCGGAATGCGTTGCTTCATAAACGTTTCTGCCAGCCATTTCAGATCATCAATCGCCGTTTTTTCCGATAGGGTTCGATGCGGGATCTTCATGGTGTCGAGAAACTGCGGCATCACTTCGCCCATCACCAGGTGCTCCGGAGCATCTTTGCCTTGATAACCACGCCAGGACACAATCAGAATACAGGGCTGGGAGTAGATCATGTTCAACGAAATGAGGGTATTGAGAGACGTGCCCAGCCCGGAATTCTGCATGAGCACGGCGGGAATCTTGCCGGACATATAGGCCCCGGCAGCCATGGCGACTGCTTCATCCTCCCGAACAGCCGGGGTGTAGAGACGCCGCTCCATCAACTCGGCAATGATGCCGCCTAAGATCGAATCCGGAACCCCCGTAAAGAAATCGACCCCGATATCTTGTAATGCTTGGACGAACGCATCGCTTTCAATCATTGGGTCGGTTCCTCACCGCAACACATGTGGGAAAACCCGCGCATTATAGCTACGCCTCAAGACATTCTCAACAAAACTGAGGGAGTTGCGCCACCTAATCGTCCATGGTAGCGTTCTGACATGGCTGGACAACAGAGACATCGCGCGAGCCGCTACCTTATCTCACTGGGGTTAGTCCTCTGTATGAACTACCCCTTTCTTGCCCAGGCCGTGCAGATGGTAAACGATCCGAATGGTTTTCAGAGTCTCATCTGGGGTTCAACTCTCACCACGAGGCCGGACTTGCAAGTCGCGAAAGCAGGCCCGCATGTGAGCGAATACCAATTGAGGGAGAGTCAGCCACTGTTTGCGGGAATACCGGTCGAAAGCCTCCGCTTCTTAACGGTTGATGAACAATTCGCCCGTGTAACCATTCGCTATCAGGGCGACGATCGGCATAAACAAATTCTCAGCCATCTGGAGCAACAGTTTGGTTCAGTTGAGCGCACCCCGGGGCAGATGATGCGGGGTCTCAGTCAACAGTATGTCTGGCGCGGAACTGATACCGAGATCAGCTTGACCTACCATGCAAACTCGGGACGTGGATTCCTTTTTATCGACAGCCGCACGCTTGCCCCCAGGTTCAACGACCATATTACAGACTCTGCGGAGTAGCATGTCTCTCCGTTCCGTCTTCCTCCTCCTACTCCTCCTCTTGTTCATCCTTCAAGGCACCTTGGCATTCGCCGTGCCCATGGAAAATGATCCTAACGGATTCGAGGGAATCTCTTGGGGCGCCCCATTTTCCGAAACCGACAGGTACAAGAAAGTTGAGGACACAGGGCAGGCTCAAACCTATGAACTCAAATCCGGGGCCCCCTCGCTTGGTCCTGTAACAGTTGATTCTTTGCGATTCCTGACCTCCTACGGCCAACTCGCGCGCGTCACAGTCCGTTACCAAGGCAAGGGTGCCCACGATCAGATCCTCGCCTATCTCCAATCCCTCTATGGCTCGCTCGACCGCACACCAGGACAGATCGCCAGCGGCCCCGTCAAATTTTATAAATGGACGGGATTTGAGACAGATGTGACCCTCCGATACGAGACAGAAACCAATCGCGGCATTATCTTTTTCGAGAGCCAAGAACTTCGCCGAAAGATGACCGATTGATTATTGGCATTCTCCTCCCCTTCGGTCTCTTCCCTCTTACAGTCGACCTCCCTGCATTCTCCACTAAAACCCTTGTAAATTAATGCGCAACGCCCGCCACACCCCCCTTCTGATGGGACAGGAATCCCCCCTCCTGAGGGATGGTCGAATTTCTTGGGTGCGGTATTCTCAGACTGTCGCGAGGGGCAAAGAACACCCGGCGAGGCTACTGCGGAGATACTGATGAAACTGTCCAACCCCTTATTCAAGCCCAACGATCAGAAACCTCATTCTCTCTTGGACCGACGCTATGCCGAACGAGTTCCAATTCGATACCGAGTAGCCTATTCAGGAGCAGAAGGGGCACGAATCGTCAGAGGAGAGGGCATTCTGACAAATCTCTCGAAAACCGGCTGCAAAATATTAGGTACAGCCATGATCTCGCTGGGTAGCCGCCTCACCCTGCTCATATATCTAGAGGATGAGCAATCGCCCGTACGACTCAACGACACTCTCGTTTCCTGGGTGGCCAAAGATTCTTTTTCTGTCAGGTTTCCCAAGCTGTCAGCAGAAGAACGGAAACGGCTGCAAGAAGTGATCTTTAAAAATATCAGCTCGTCGGCCGTAGACCATCGGCGAACGGGGTTTCGCATCGTTTAAGCATCAACTTACTGTCAGGGAGAAAACCATGCCTATTCAGATCGCCCCTCCCGATACCTCGGTTGCTGAACCCACTCAAACCGATCGTCGCCATGGCAATCGTACTCCCGCAGTCTTCCCACTTTTCTATTCCGGCATGGACAAGGGCCAGTTTCTGGTCGCCGACGGCATCGGCACCAATCTCTCACTACGCGGGGTTGCCATATACGGGAATCGCTCGGTCATACCCGGCATGAGAATAGCCCTCTTTGTCAGCCTTCCTGGAATGGAGGAGCCGTTGTGCATTGCCCAGAGCCGAGTCTCCTGGGTTGCTGGACGTCGTTTTGGAGTGACATTGGGCCCCCTGACGTTGAAGGAGAAGAATTATCTCCGATTCTTCTTTATGGGATCGCGTACTCCCCTAGACCACGACCATCGCATCTGACACCGTGACAAGGAGGTGCCCTCATGAAGCGAGTACAGGTTGGATTGGGGAAGGGGCTTCAGTCCATAGCAGAAACACACAATCGGAGGCAGAACCACCGGCCTCCGGTAGAGTTTCGGTTAATGTACTCAGCCCAAAACGGCTCCGGCGAGGTCCTCATGGGTGATGGGATGGTAACAGATCTCTCGCCTACGGGTTTAGGTATTCGCGGCAACACCCCGGTCAGGCCTGGAATAGAACTCATGATTTTTCTTTACCTCCCAGGGCAAGACCCGCTCTTCGTCATGGAAACGAGGGTGGCTTGGACCTCAGGACGTCGGTTCGGAGTCGAGATCCTCAAGATGAATCTCCGGGAACAAAACCGACTACGGTACTTCCTGCGATCCAATCTTGCATATTCTGATTAAATTACTTCTGTCACGTGGAGTACCTCATGAGCGGACAGCAACGGAATGGCAAGCAAATGACTACAGACAGAAAGGCTCAAATCACGGATCTGAGGACAGCTCAGCGAGCTTCTGTTCAAGTCGTAGCCCGGTTCTCAGCAACAGACCGATTTCAACTTGGCAATGGGATGACCCTTGACCTGTCCGAGATCGGCTGCAAACTCTCCAGTACGGAGCGGTTGCCTGTAGGGAGCTCCTGGAATCTCTACCTGACAATCTCAGAGACGTCCCGCCCGGTGCTCATCTCAGAAGTTCAAGTGGTTTGGGCTGCGGAAAACGAATGCGGGATCGAATTTCCTGACGTCACGACACGAGAACTGACTAGGCTACGCCAGTTCATCTTGAAACACGTGACCCGCTTCACCATCACAGGCGGGCCGCCCCTATTCACTCTGGTTGAGCCTCCAAATTCACAGGGGCCACATCTCAAGCCTGTGCCCTAACCCAGAGTAGTCAAAGTCACTGCGGCTGCATCCCTGCCTCTGCATACATTTCCCGTTACCTTCCCCAAGAGTTTCAATACCACCCAATGCTTGCCCTCTAAAAATGGAGCATGTTAGGATCTTGGTGAGTGAGTACTTACTTACCATGAATAAAAGACCCAAGCAGACCACACAGGGAAATGGGCAGCGTGCCTCTGCATACGATCGTCAAGCCAGCCTCATTGCTGCTGCCGCTTCACTCTTCGCCGCAAAAGGGTTCAACGGTACGACCACGAAAGAAATTGCCAAAGCGGCGCATGTGAGCGAGGCTTTGGTCTTCAAACATTTTCCGACGAAACGGACCCTCTACGCCGCAATCCTGGCAGAAAAAGTGACCGTCAATGAACTCATCGAACCCTTGGAAGACGCCGCCAAGAAACACGACGACCATCTGGTATTTACGATCATCGCACGTTATCGCATACGCCCCGGCGTTGATTCGACATTTTTACGGCTTCTCTTGTTCAGCGCTCTGGAAGGACACGAGCTTTCCGAGATGTTCTTTGGCAAACATCTCAAAGTTTTCTATGACCATCTCGCTGCATACATTCACAGGAGAATTGAAGACGGCGCATTCAGGCCGGTCGACCCGCTCCTGGCAGCTCGCGCATTCATCGGTGTGGTTGTCCATCACCGTCTCCTTCACGAAATATTCGGAGTGCCCCTACAGCAATCCCATGAGGACACAGTCGCGACCTACGTCGACCTGTTCCTCACCGGACTGATCAAGAGGCAGGACGACCGGAAGACGCTGGAAAGCAAGACCCAATGAATCCCCTGAAGCAACATCCAATTGTCACGCTTGGAGTGATTGTATTCTTCGCAATCACAGCCCTCGTCGTGTTTCGGCTCAGTAGCGGGGCCAAGAGTGATCCCCGCAAGGCCAGATCCATCACAGTCGCCACAGTGGCACCGCTGAAACAGGACCTGGACATACGACTGAGCTATACCGCCGACATCATGCCGAATCAAACAGTCAATCTGTTTTCTCGAGTGAACGGCTACATCGCGAAACTTCACGTCGACAAAGGCGACCTGGTCAAAGCAAACCAGCTTCTGATCGAAATCGATCACACGGACTATCAGCATGCAGTCAACCAGGCCAAAGCAAATCTGTCCGCAGCCAGGGCAAGAGTCGCGCAGCAGGATGCGAGCGTCCGTAACGCCACCCTCACGCTCAATCGGATGCAAGCACTGATCAAGGATCAGTTTGTCTCTCAACAGGATTTGGATAACGCCCAAGTCACGTACGATGCGGCAGTGGCGGCGCTCGACTCGCTCCGCGCCCAGGTCCAGCAAATGGAAGTCGCGCTCGCGCAAGCTGACACAAACCTGGCCTATTCGTATATTCGTGCGCCGTTCGCGGGCTATGTCGCGGAGCGCAACCTGGATCTTGGAGCCTACGTCAGCGGGGCGACGGCAGGCACTTCCACGACTTCACGCGGAATTCTTACCCTCCATGAGGTCCAGACCGTTCGCATCCTGATCGAGGTCGTCGAAAAAGATGTCCCGCTCGTACACATAGGTCAAAAAGCGGAAATACGCGCTGAGGCCTACCCTGATCATGTGTTTGAAGGCATCGTCACGCGCGTGGTCCAGGCGCTAAACCGAGCCACCAGGACCATGACGATCGAAATGGATCTGCCCAACAAGGACCATCGCTTGAAAGGCGGCATGTTCGCCCGCGTAGAAATCCTGGTCGGTACCCATCGAAACGCGCTTCAGATCCCCATCGACGCCGTAAGCCGATTGGAAGATGCCCAATATGTCTACATCGTGCGCGAAGGAAAGGCCTATCGAATCCCGGTAGAAATCGGATTCCGCGACGAAAACCGGGTGGAGATCACCAAGGGGTTGGACGGATCGGAACAGGTCATCGTTTCAGGGAAAGACCTTGTGCATGAAGGCAGCCCCGTACAGGTGCAGCCGCTTGAACCGGTAAGGCGCGAAGGGTAAGGGGTGAGTTATGTGGCTGACACTTCTTGCCCTTCGCAATCGCATCGGTGTCCTGATGCTGTCCTTGGCCATGATGATCTTGGGTGGCACCTCCGTACAACGGCTGCCGGTCGATCTCTTTCCACAGATTCAAGTGCCCGTCGCATTTGTCGGTGTCATCTATAAAGGCGCCCCGCCACTCGACATCGAACAGAGTGTCGTCTATCCCATCGAGAAAGCCGTTAGCTCCGCGTCGAATGTCGAACATGTCGAGTCGTTTGCCAAACAAGGCATCGGCGCGGTGCAGATCTGGTTCAACTGGGGCACGGATATCAATGCCGGCCAGATGGAGGTGATGCAACGGGTCACCCAAATTCTCAACAGCCTCCCGCCCGGTATTTTGCAGCCCTTCATCGTCAAGTTCGACGTCTCAAACATCCCCGTGTCCCTCGTGACGGTCTCCAGCGAAGATCTCGACGAACGGGCTCTATACGATTTGGCCTATAACACGATTGCGCCGCAAATCGAGCAGATTGCCAATGTCGCAGCTGCCACCGTGGAAGGCGGAAAGATCCGTCAGATTAACATCAACCTCGACCCGGCGCTGTTGAATGCCAGGAGCCTTTCAATCCTTGATGTCGTCAAATCTGTAAAGGCCGCCAACCTCATTCTCCCCTCGGGCGACATCAAAGCCGGCAATTTGGACTACAACGTCTTCACCAATAATCAGTTCCGTACCGTCGATCCGATCCAGGATGTGATCGTAAAGGTCAACCAGCAAGGCAGCCCCGTGCGCGTGCGGGATGTCGGCACCGTGACCGATTCGTCGGACATTCAGACCAACATTGTCAGAACGGATGGGGCCAGAGCCGTCTATCTTCGGGTGAACAAACAGCCCATTGCCAACACCGTGGCGGTGGTGGATGCGCTCCGTGCCGCCCTGCCGAAGATGGTCGGCGTTCCACCCAGCGTGAAAGTCGGCATCTCCTTCGACCAATCGATCTATATACGCCAGTCGATCCGAAACCTCGCCGAACAGGCGCTGCATGGATCGCTGCTGGCAGCATTAGTCATCTTGATCTTCCTCCGTAATCTGACCAGCACGCTGATCATCTCCATCGCCATACCTCTTTCGATCATGGTGACCTTCATCGTGCTGTATTTCTCCGGGCAAACCCTGAACGTGTTCACCCTGGGAGGCCTGGCCCTCGGGATCGGCCGGCTCGTCGACGACTCCATCGTGGAGCTCGAAAACATTCAGCGCCATTTGAATACCACGCGTCGCCGCTGGGACGCGATCCTTGAAGCGGCCCGCGAGGTGGCCATGCCTATTCTCGCCTCAACGGTAACCACGGTCGTCGTCTTCCTCCCGATTTTTTTAGTCGCGGGGATTGCCCGCTTACTTCTAATTCCCCTGACCATCACCATTGCGATCTCGCTGTTCACGTCCTTTTTCGTGTCCCGTACGGTCACCCCGGCGCTCTGCTACAAATTCCTGAAGCCGGAACAGGAGGCTCACCGTTCGATGCCGCCATGGTTCATCCGCCTGTTCGACTGGAGCCGCGAACGCTACGAATCTCTGGACAGAAGTTACGACGAATCTCTCCGCTGGGTCTTGGCGCACCGCCGCCTTTTCATCACTAGCGTCCTTCTCCTCTTCGCCTCGTCGCTTGCATTGGCGCCCAATATCGGGACGGAATTTTTGCCGGTATCGGATGAGAGCCAGTTCCGGATCATACTGCGCGCACCGGTCGGTCAACGAGTGGAGAAGACCGAACAGCAAGTGGCCGAGATCGAGCGGGTCCTGCGGGCACAGATTCCAGCCGAGGAGCTGGAAACCATCGTCTCCAGTACCGGGGTATTGTCCCAGGGCCGATCCTCCCTGTTCAATCCGAACACCGGCCCCCATACGTCGGGTATCTCCGTCCATCTCGTCACGCCGGACAAACGGAAGCGCAGCCAAGTGCAAATTATGAACGACGTGCGACCAAAAGTATTAGCCCTCTTTCCGGGCGTTTCGATGTTTTTTGACCCGGGCGGGCTCATCAAGCGCATCACCAGTTTTGGATCGCAAAAGTCTGTCGACGTCGAAATTTACGGGTACGATTTCGAGAAAGCGCGGGAGGTCATCCGCCAGGTCGAAAGTGTCATGCAGCAAATACCAGGTCTCGCCGACATCGAAGTCAGCCGCGAAGAGAATTATCCTGAAGTCAACGTGGTCGTGGACCGAGAGAAGGCCGCGCTTCTCGGTATTAGCGAAACAGATGTCGCCACCGCCGTACTCTTCTCACTTAATGGCAACGGCCAAACCGACCCCATCATCTACACCGACCCTCAAAATGGCAACGAGTACTACATCAGCGCCTGGCTCGCAGAAGAACACCGAAAAGACCTCACAGCCATCGAGAATATTGTGCTGACCTCACGATCCGGAGAACCAGTCCTTCTCAAAAACGTCGCCTCGCTCAAACTCAATGCCGGGCCGGTGAAGATCGACCGCAAGTACTTTCAGCGAGTGATCCACCTCACCGCCAACCCCGTAGACCGGGACCTCGGAGCCGTCGCAACCGACCTGGAAGCGGCCCTGGAAAAAATCCAGCTCCCCACGGGCTTCAACATCCGGTTGGCCGGCCAAATCCAGCAACAGAGAGAAACATTTGAAGGCTTGCTGTTTGCGACGATGCTGGCTTTGGTCCTTGTCTATATGGTGATGGCCGCCCAGTTCAAGTCGTTGATCGACCCTTTCGTCATCATGTTTTCGGTTCCGATGGGTTTCCCCGGAGTGATCTTGATCCTGTTCCTGACCGAGACAACGCTCTCAACCACGTCGTTGATGGGCATCATTATGATGCTGGGCATCGTCGTTTCTAACGGCGTCCTGCTGGTGGATTATACAAACGTACTGCGGCGGCGGGGACGGGAGCTACACGACGCGGCAGTCCTCGCGGCCCGGACGCGGCTCCGACCCATTCTGATGACTTCCCTTGCCACCATCCTTGGACTGCTTCCCATGGCCATCGGATGGGGGACCGGCGGTGAGACGAACGCTCCCTTGGCACGCGCAGTCGTCGGAGGACTCAGTGTCTCCACGATCCTCACACTTTTCCTGATCCCCACGGTCTATGTGATCTTGGAGGAATGGTTCCCGCGGCATACAGACACCCCCCCAGACAATGCCGACTGGGTCCCGCCAGAACATGGACAGGCACCGGCTGGCCGATAGCAGGATGCTGAAAAAGTCTCTGTTCTCACCCACCCTCCCAGGCGCGCCGAGACGCGCCTTTCACCAGGCAGCGTTCTCACCTCGAAAGCCTCCTCAATGTAGCCCACTCGGAGAACAAGCTGTCTTGGCAGCTTGGGGTGGGCGGGTGAGAAATGCTACGCCTCCGGTGCTTTCATCGGCTGCGGCCTTACTGGACAGACTTTTTGAGCATCCTGCTGGGAATCCGCTTGTGCCAGAACTGCAGGCGTCAACCTTGTGCTATGCCGAGATGGTTTCTCCTCAGAAAGGGGAAACTGGTTGGTTACCCAAGAGTTGGAAAGAGTGCCTTCAGTTGCATCGCCAGGCCAATATCACCGCTGATCTTGAGCCTGCCCGTCATCGCTGCGGCTGTCCCGCTCAACTGACCATTCAAAACCTTGATGCAGTCCTCTCCTGCCATCGAGAATACGACATGCGGGTCCACATGCATCCCTTCAGCAACCTGGCAGGCCCCCTCCCGGATCGTGAGAATGTATTGCCCGCCCTGCGCACCACTCAGATCGAACTGATAGACCGCATCAAGATCCTCCGCGGCATCTGAATCGAGCTGGGCCGGAAGACGTTCAAAAATCTCTTTGACAGTGGGGGGAATCATCGTTCTCGGAAAGGTCGTGTGTCTCAGATCGGTGCCGAGAGCCGCATTGCTGCGGCCCCCGGTCTGTTCCTAGTAACGAAGCGTAACGGTCGCGGCGCTGCGACGGGCACCAAAAAATTCCTTGGAGAACGTCTCGACGACGGCCGGGTCATAACCCTTGCAGCTGAAAATGTCCAGGTAGGCGTTGTTCGTATCATTCGCGAAATGGCCGCTGATCAACGACGTCGAGATCAGCTGCACCATGGAATAGCCGGCCACGCGGCCTGAGCCGAAATCGACGACCTGGCACTCGCCAAAACGCTTCATGTCGATGAGCTCGCACAGCTCGACAACATAGCGACGGATATGGTCGGCATTGCGGATCAGGTCGGGGTGACAATCTTGGAGGTCAACTGCGGTACAGAGTCCCCATGCCTTCCCCTCACCCACCATCTCCTGGGGTGCGAGGGAAGCGGCTACCGGGGACTCAGATGGAAAGATTGCGGACTCGGAATCAGTCGAGCTACTCATAAAGGTTGACACCTTTCTGTTGGAGGGTGAAAAAGCTGTGACGGTCGACCAGCAGTCCGGACTATACCACGAAACTTTTCACATGAGAGAGGGTAGAGAAACTTTTTTTTCGCACCGACGCGGTCGGGTGTCACTCGATCGATTGACAAGGTTCTCGGCGGTCGGAGAGAATGCCGCATATGACCAATGTCACTTCTCCAACACCGAACCAGCCTCCGCCCCCAGCCGATCTCCCAGATCGCCTCTGCACCTGGTGCCGACTTCCGATGAAAAAGCGCCTGGTCGGCGGCAAGCAGTTCATCCACTACACCTGCCCGAAGTGCGTCTTCCAACACACAACAAGGCTCGGCCCGAAACCACCCAGCCCAACTCACTAGCAGGCTGAGGTCAAAGTTGAAGCTGAGCGAAGATCCGACTTTTCATCTTAGTCTCAACCTTAGCCTAAACTTTAACCTTCCAAGACGCTGGCCGACTTTCTCGGCATCCGGCGAGCATGGAACGGTTACCGGCGAGAAAAACTCGTCTGCACATTGTCGTCGAGGATATGGGCCAGTCGCTCCTTGTCCTCTGGACTGATCGAGACGATCTTTGTGCCAACCTTGGGGGTGCGCACGTGGATAACCTGCAAGCCACAAGTCAACGTTCTCCCCTGCTCAAGCTCGATCACAAGTTGAAGCGCATCGCCGGTCTTCACAAACAAGCGGCTCTCAATCCGGACACCAGTCTCGCTGACATCCAGAACCTTACAGGGCGCTGAGAGTGATCCCCGCTGCAGCCGACCATCCCGGCCGGTCTCGACGCGTGACGCTTTTCGCTTAAACCCCATGCGCCCCTCCCAGTTCGGAGAATCATACCAACAGCCCAACCCTCTTCAAAGAAAAATGCTGAAAGATACTACAGCTTTTCTCCCACAAGGGCGCGTATCTGTTCCATGCGGGCGCGATTGACGCCCCCAAACCGCCATAGCCGGTCCGTGAAGCAGAACGAAAGGGATGCCTGTCATGTATGGACTCAGTACGAGAACGCCCTCAACGCCGGTTGTGCCGCTCCTTGATCCTCAACCTTGACTGAGACACGCCCGATGATGCGTCCGTCTTCAGCTTCAACGTCCACGCGCCAGTCCCCCGGATCGAGTCGTTGCTTGAACGTATAGGCCCTATAGCCACCTTCGCGACCGCCGGAAATCTTGAGTGGGATTTTGTCTGCGTGTGTGAAGGGCTTAGTATCGTTGGGGCGAAAGTACCAGTGATGGTAGACCGTGGTATTCAGAGCCACAGGGGCAAAGACCGCGGTGAAGCAGTAGATGGGCTCGTTGGCCGGAAAGGTATCGTCAGACCGTTTCCAAACTTGATACCACTTCTTATCAAACGTCAGTTCGAACTGGTCGCCGGTCTTCTTTACCTCATGATAAATACCGCCGAATTTCAACGCGAGCGGCACAGGTGGAATCCAGTTGAGAAAATAGAAGCAGACGAGGAGGCCGATAAGGGCGCAGGCAGGAGCCGTCACTCCAATTGCCTCGCGCTTTGAGCGGTCCGGATTGTTTCGGTAAATCAATTGGACAACCCGAAGGGTAACGGCAACGCTCAGCCCTGCCCCAACCAGAAAGATCGCGACATTCATGAAACCGGTCATAACCGGCAGAAAGAATGTGAAAAAGGCGAAGCAGACTACCGCATAGAGACTCACTAGGAGACGCAGACTAGAAAGCCGATCGCGCAGAAATTCATTTCCGACCAACAGCGCGACCAACAGGGCAAAGAAAATCCCCGTGCTCGTGAGTGTTGCGCTGCGGGAGTAGAACACGGCATAGGCGCTGAAGAGGCCGCCCAAGAGAAATTGCACGGCCATGGGAAAGTAGGGCCTCATCCGCAGCATCCAGCTGGCAAAGGGTGTGAGTGAGGTTAGCTGTTCCCGACCCGGCAACGGCTCAATGCCCAACCGACCTGTCAGCACAATGAGCAGACCAAACAGTACCAGGTAGAGCAGCAGCAAGAGATTGTCTTGGAGCCGATCGATGCGGGTCAAGGTCAAGGTGTCATAGCCGACACCTGAAAAAAAGAACAACGCCGGCATGAACGGCTTCGCGAGGACCGCTTTGATGGTCTGAGTGGGAGGCATGAACCCTAAAGGTTTCGCACACCGACAAGATTGTCAACCAATGAGGGAAAAGCGGACGACTCAAAACGATCGCCCTTCTCACCCGCCCAACCCTGGCAGTTATTTCACCCACCCGCCCTGAGTCTGCCAAGACAGCCTCTTTGCCCAGGGACGCGCCCTGTCCCAAGCAAGGCCGCAGGCGAGAAGAACCGGAGGCGTACCTTCTGGGGCGCACGGTGCGACGAATAAGAAGCACCACGTCTGTTCGCGCCGCCGAGTGGTGAGGCGGGACGTTGGGGATCGTTTTCAGTCGTCCGTTACACGAAGGCGGGGAGAGGCGCATATACCACTGGATGACCGATGAGCTGCTCCAGCCAACCGATCATCATCTCCTCGCTCAGCGGCGCCTTGTTTAAACGAACCTCGATGCCAAAGCCCGCGCGTGAGCCCACCACGCCAATGATAGCCGAAGCATCACTGCCGTCAGGAAGCAGTTCCTGAGTTTGGAATTCACAGAGCGTGGTGTAGAGGCGGCCGTCTGGCTCAATCACCGATCGAATCTCGGGCAAATCGTCGAGCGGGCAATGCACGGAGCAGCGATAAACAGACCGGGCAGGGGGGTCAATCTTCAGAAAGTCGACAAGCGCGTCCTCTGAAAAGCCCGTCAGATAGGCCCGGACACCTACTGGCTCCGGCACAGCCGTCGCGGCCAATTTACTGGCCGGCACCAGGAACTCATAGGCGTCTGCCGTGTTGTACTCAAACTGGCAGGGCCCAAAGGCGTCGGGCCAGGAGCAAAAGAAGGGTACGGAAGGATCGACCGGACGCATCACCAGTTGCTGTTTTTCCACCAAAGTTTCGACGGGAAGCTCTAGCAGCGTGATGGCTTCGAGAAAGGCCGTGCGCCGTTCCTCCAACCACTGTACCCGCTCGGCATCGCCGCGCGTCTCGCCCGGAGTGATGACATCTTTTGTGTGGAGCCGTATGCGAATAAACGAATGGGCGTGGCGGAATCCCAGCCAGAGCATGCTGCGGGGATCATGGAGTCGTAACGGATCGCGAATATGCCAGGGATGGCTGATCGAGCAGTAGGTGCCCACATCCTGATAGCGCTGGTAGACGGTGTGGTACGCACCAACCAGGAGAAAAAAATCGCCGCGCCAACCCTCTCGGACCTGGATCAAGGTCACGTCTTCGGTGGACCAGGCGTCCAACTGGTCGAAATCCTCTGGAGAGTTGACCGTCCACTCTTCGACGTAACAGATCACGTCTCTTGCAGGCACCGCCGGCTTCAATCCCAAGGCAGCCAGACGTTCGCCCACGGTAAGCACCTGACTGAAGGTCAGTGAGGTCGTCGTTTCCCAACGACGTTCACGCACGGCGGGTCATTCCTTCCCTCCGACCATCAATGTATCGGACGAAGAGATTTCTGATTGATCGTGGTATCGTCAATATACCGATCGATGGAGTCTTTCAGAGTTGACGCCAGTAACTGTTGCACGTCGGTTTCGTCAAACCAAAACACGGTAGCGCGCTCTGCCCCCTCAACCCTTCTGATCGTCGTGCTCTGATCTCCAAGATTCCTCGCAGTGATCACCATCTTGCTGCTCGTGTTCACCACCGTCGAAAAGAATCGACTCTTGGCGCCGGCTGAAAATTCGAGCAACTGGCCGCTGATCACGATATCCGTATCGTTCAGACTCGACGGAGCCCCGCCAGAAGCCATTCGGACCGTCCAAGGACGGCCCTTCCAGCCGCGCGTCTTCAGGCGATCCGCGAGAGCCTGGGCGACCACCCCTCCCGGCCTCTCTCCCACCACGTTAAAGTAGGTGACCCCGCCCCACACATGGGTTCGCACGCCAAGCCAATTGTTCTCCAGTCGACGATCTTCAAAGGGTTCGATGACGACCCTTACTGGTTCCGGCTCCTGATACTGCGCCACCGCTTGTTTCTGCTGAAGATCGAGATAGAACGTTTTCCCGGTGCCCCCGCAGCCTGCTCCCATCAAGAGACCAGCCGCTAGCACGATACCGAGGCCCAGTCGTTCTCTTGTCTGTTTCACGATGCCATCCTCCTTGCCATTGGTCGCCTTGCCGTCGAAGCAGGCCCAGTGTACCCAAGTTACCAATCAGAGACAAATACCCAGACTGGCAGGACGCTCAAGAAGTCTCAGTTCTCACCCGCCCAGGCGCGCCGAGACGCGCCTTTCACCAGGCAACGTTCTCACGTCGAAAGCATCCTCAACGGGGCGCCCCAGAGGCCCTGCCTTCGGCGCTTTCATCGGCTGCGGCCTTGCCCGCGGAATGGCGCGTCTGGGCGCGCCTAAATTGGGCGGGGTGCGATATCCGAACTTTTTGAGCATCCTGTCTGGCTTTCTCTCATTGCCCCAGACGTACGGACTTTCGAAATTCTCGCGTACCAAGACAGCTTTTATCCGCAGACTGCTAGGAGGTCACGATCGGCAGGATGGCTCGAAAGGTTTCGCGGCTGAATTCTGGTACGTGACCAGACCGAATTCTCGTATCGCTGACCGGCAGGAAGCGGACGATCTTCACAAAAGACCGCTCAGCCAGGACAGCGGCAATCTGCGCCTTTCGGTCATGGGTGATCGGCAGCGTATAGCCTTCGCCCCGCTTCCACTCCCAGAGCGTGGGAGCGAGCGACAATTCCAGATCCCTTCCTGCCAATTGGTGGAAGCGATCCACGATGTGCTTTTTGTATTGTTTGATCCCCGCGCCTTCGAGCAGAAGCGCGCAGACCACATGGTAGCCCCACCAGAACAGCGTACGGAAAGTAAACGCATTCGAATCGTGAAAGTGTTTCGGAAAATCCAGATATTGGTAGGGAAACAATTCGAGATGCTCACCTTTGACAAACTGGCAGCTGATAGGATCAAAGTCCGGCGGGGTCACGAGCGAGGCCACGCCCACCTCTTCTTTCAACGCCACATGCGTGGCCTCGAGCATGTCTCGCACCTTGGCCATGATCTGCGCCCTTGCGCGAAAGAAGTGCTGATCGGCCATCAAAGCCGCTTCTTCATCTGTGAATTGGTACGTCATGGTCACTGATCGACCGAACGCCGGCTCGAAAGGTGCCGACTATTTCTGATGCGTCTCGAACTGGGAGACCGTGAGGTCGAACTGCGCCCGGCATTCCGCACAGCGGACCCACAGCGCATCCTGGAAGACGTCCATCTCCCGAACAGATAAGGCAGGTGCATGGGCGCCCAAACAGGTTTTTAAGACCGCGAGCCCATCCGCCTCCGCAGGATGCAGTTCAGTCAGAGAAGAGTCTCCCGTCCATACCTTTTTGGTGATCATGCCCGTTGTCACACGGTGCACCATGCGGCATGAACTGCAGGTTAGCACCACAATGTGATCTGCTTCGATGCGTTTGACCGTCAGGCAGAGCGGATGCACCGACCAACATTGTTGGAGAAAGGCGCCGCTGCGGATAATCTCTGCCATCGAACGTCCTCAGTCGACTGTCTCGTTCATTTGGTTTGTTTAGTTTATTTGGTTTGTTTAGTTCATGATTCATTCAACCAAAAAACCAGACAGACTAGACAAACCAAATAACGGCGCCACGCTACAGCGCCCAAAGAACGAACATGACCCCCACGCCGATGACATAGGGGACCGCACAAGAATAGAGCAGTGCTAACCGTGCAAGGGCCGGCGGCTCGTCGCGCGCCAGCTGTTCCTTATAGACGAATTCATAGGAAAGGATCACCACTGTCAGCACCAGCGCCAGCGTACGAATTGTCCGCGACCAGGTGTATTGGCCGCTGATGAGGAAATTCGCCGTAAAAAATCCGCTGGCGGCCAGAATCAACGGCGCCAGGGCGAACCGGACTAGGTTGGGGAAAAGGGCAGGTCTGCCCGAACGGGCTCCGACCGGACTTGCTTGGGAGCTGGAATTCACGACCCGACGGTCACCGGGGTCGTGACCTTCGTCGAAGAAGTAGGAGTATCCCCTTGCCCAGCGCGGCAGGTCTTGCACAGGCGCGGACGGGCTTTCAGAAAAGAGACTTTGCCGGTGGCCAGGCAGCTGTAGTGGACGAACTCTTCGCACTGGGCACAGCGAGACCACCCGCCGCTGAAAAATGTTTTGTTGCGGTAGAGCCCTTCCTTGCAGACCTTGCAGTTTCTGGGTTCAATCCCCAGTAGCATCGGTTCCCATGTCCCAGAGAGATTTCTGATGCTCATGGCTTTGAGTATAGCGAAGCGGTCGGCGGAAACACAAGGAGGAGGAGGGGGATAGAGCCTGATATCTCCTGGGCTCGCGCAACGCGTGGGCTCAGAAAGATGGGAAGGGCAGCCTAGTCGTCCTCCTGCTCGCGGAACGCGCACGATCAGAATGTGCTCGTTCGACGCGCGCATTCGAGGATCGACCAGGCTACCCTTGAAAATGAATTGGATGAACGCGCGCAGTGAAGAACAATCTGCCCACTCCTTCTGGGGAAATCGAGGAATCAGAATGAGCTCGCCTGGGCTCATAGCACGTCTCGGCGTGCTATTGGGTGGGCGGGTGAGTAAAGTTGCGCGCAATCGAGGATCGGCCAGGCCGCTCGTCGCCAAGGCGCCTGGCGGAGAGCGGAGCACCGCTTGAATCCCCTTCTGTTCCAAAGGAGAGGGGTCTCGTTGGTGTCCCACTGCGCGCGTCCAACGAGAGCCTTCCGAGGCCGCGCGTTGCGCGAGCACAGGAGACCGACGAGACCTCTCTCCGCATGCGTTTGACAGCCCTCAGACCATTTGTTACGCTTCGCGCCAATCGGCGCCAGTCCCCCCAACAAGACCGAGATATCATGAACATCAAAGATTACCTCGAACAGAAGAGGGTTGAGGTCGATCGATTTCTGGACTCTATCAGTCCCACCTCCGCCACACCACCGACAACGCTGCATGAGAGCATGCGATATAGTCTCATGGCGGGAGGAAAGCGTGTCCGTCCGATCCTGGCTATCGCAGCGGCAGAAGCGGTAGGACAGCCGGCGCCGGGATTGATGCCGATTGCCTGCTCGTTGGAATTGATTCACACCTATTCTTTGATTCACGATGACCTGCCCGCAATGGACAACGACGACTTCCGCCGTGGGAAACCGACAAACCACAAAGTGTACGGCGACGCAATGGCGATATTGGCAGGCGATGCATTGCTGACGATGGCGTTCGATCTCTGCAGCCGTCCGGATCTGATGAAGGGCTGCGATCCGGCACGCCAAGTGCGGTTGATTCAAGAATTGGCGCATGGCTCGGGAAACGTGGGGATGGTGGGTGGTCAGGTATTCGATATCCAAGCTGAACATAAAGACATCGACCTTCCGACATTGCAGAACATCCACAAGCACAAGACCGGCATGTTGATCCGCGCAGCGGTGCGGATGGGCGCCATTGCCGCCGGCGCAGAGGATCGACCACTGGATGACCTTACGAGCTATGCCGAGGATGTCGGACTGGCGTTCCAGATCGCGGATGACGTGCTCAACGTGACAGGAACCCGCGAGGAACTGGGCAAGAACCCCAATACCGACGCGGAAAGAGGGAAGAAAACCTATCCGACGTTCTACGGGACAGAGGGAGCCAGAAAATTGGCGGACGATTGTGTGGCCCGTGCGATCGCACGCCTCTCCCCGTTCGGCCCGGACGCCGACCCGCTCCGCGAACTGGCCCGCTACATCACATCGCGTAGAAACTAACCGGTTAGGGGTGGCACGCCTTACCCATCCATGAAGGCTCTCATCACCGGCGCAACAGGATTTGTCGGCGGAGCAGTCGCACGCGCGCTGGTCAAACGCGGCATCGACATCCGAGTCATTGCCCGCGGGGGATCCGATCTCCAGAATCTGGAGGGATTGCCCCATGAGCTGGTCATGGGTGATCTGCGTGATCAGGCCTCGTTGCGAACTGCCCTCACCGGTTGCAGCCAGCTCTACCATGTGGCAGCTCACTATGCGCTCTGGGCCAAAGATCCTTCGATCTTTTACGACGTCAATGTCATCGGTACAAGAAATCTATTGGAGGCGGCCCGGGACGTTGGGACCGAACGGATCGTCTACTGCAGCACCATCGGCGCGATTGGCCTCCCCCCGGGCGGAGGACTCGGTACGGAGGAGACACCTGTCTCACTCGAACAGATGGCGGGACATTACAAACGATCGAAGTACCTGGCAGAACAAGAAGTTTTGAAGCTTGCGAAGGCCGGGCTACCGGTGGTCATCGTGAATCCGAGCGCCCCGGTCGGCGCAGCCGATGTGAAACCAACCCCCACAGGACAGATCGTCGTCGATTTCATGAAGGGCCGCATGCCGGCTTATATCGAAACCGGGTTGAATATCGTCGACGTCGATGACGTGGCAGCCGGCCATCTGCTCGCGATGGAAAAGGGCCGGACCGGTGAGCGCTACATTCTGGGTGGCAAGAACTTGATGTTGCGTGAGGTGCTTGAAATCTTGAGCCGTCTGAGCGGCGTGAAGGCGCCCACGATCGAACTGCCACGACTCGCGATTCTTCCCCTGGCCTATCTGAACCTATGGGTCGCTAACATGACTGGACAGCCCCCGCGGATTCCGCTCGAAGGGGTGAAGATGGCCAAGTACAAGATGCACTACAACTGCAGTAAAGCAATCAGGGAACTTGGCATCCCACAGACACCGCCGGAGGTTGCGCTGGAAAAGGCCGTGCGTTGGTTCCGGGACCACAAGTACGTGTAATCAGATGCTGAAAAAGGCCCCCGACTGCGTTCTCGGCTCGACCACCTGTTAACTCTTCAAAATGGAACTCCCCCTTCTTTTATTCAAAACAGTCGCGTTTCGCCCCTACGTCTTCCTCTTTCTGGCCGCATTCCTGTTTGCTGCGATCCAGCTGATCGGTTGGCCGAGAACCTGGCGATTCTGGCTGATCAGTTGGGCCACGGCCTTTCTCTGTGAATTCTCGTCCACGCGTACCGGCATCCCCTTCGGATGGTACATTTATAACGGCGCGACCATGGGCCAGGAGCTCTACTTCTTCAACATTCCCATCATGGCTTCGCTCTCGTTCAGTTTTCTGCTGTACGCCGCCTACTGCGTTGCACTCTGTCTCGTCCTCCCAATTGACCAGTCCTCGCCTTCCACTCAACCGCTCAAGCCATTGCGTCTTGATATTGCAGCACGAACCAGTTGGCCCGTGCTGTTGATCACTGCCTGCTTGTTTGCATTACTCGATATGGTCATCGATCCCGTGGCCCTGCGGGGCGACCGCTGGTTTTTAGGGAAGATTTATCAGTACACTGATCCAGGCATTCACTTCGGCGTGCCACTCACCAACTATGCGGGGTGGGTTGTCGTCGGACTTATCTCTCTCGCCATCTATTTTCCGATCGAGCGACGGCTCTTCGCACTTTCGGCACCTCCATCGGTCACCCCTCACCTTCTGCTGGGCGTCGGGCTCTACCATAGCATCCTGGCCTTCAATCTCAGTGTGGCGTTTTGGATCAGCGAATTGCTCATAGGAATAAGCGGGCTGCTGATGCATCTCCCCGTCCTTGCACTACTGCTGTTTCGTCTCACAAGACCGCACAGCACTTCTCGGCCTGGTTGACCCGGTGGCAATCATAAAAAAGACTTTGTATAGTGGAGACTGGGCTCAAGGCGAACGAAATGACTCGGGTCCATCCGCATATCGGGCTTTGAGAACGACGCGGTAGCGCAAGCGGCACCGGCCATCGTCACAAATATGTCGACCACCGAAGGAGAACGAACCTACCATGTGGTTACATCTGATCGTGGCGATTGTTGGCCTCTTCATGTCCACGTCGAGTTTCGTCCACGCTGCCGACCAGCATGTGCTCGGCACCGTGATGGCCATTGATGCAAAACACATTGAGATCAAAACATCCAAAGGCCTGGTGGACTTGCAGGTCAACAAGCAGACCACGTTCAAAGACCAGCACAAACCGAAAGGCACCACCATGCCTGAAGTGGGCGATCGCGTGATTATCGTTGTTACAAAGAACGAGAAAAAAGGGGCCAAAAAAGGCGATCCCCTGCTGCTCGCCACTGAAATTCATTTTTCCACGGCCAGACGCATACCGAGGTCCATCGAGCCGGTTCTGGTTGAGTAGGGTGCCCGATGCCACAGTTCCAGTTTACAGGTGAGGTGAAGAACCATTTTTTGAGTGGCGGGATTCGCACCGCGTTCATTCGAGTCCTGATTACGGGCATCGCGGTATTTCTGGCCGTCATGATTGTGCCGGGCCTTGAGGTTCAGTCGTTCAGCGCGGGACTCGCAGCAGTCCTCGTGCTCACATTTCTGAACCTCTTGGTCCGGCCCCTTCTCCTTGTCTTGACCCTTCCCTTGATTGTCCTCTCGCTGGGGCTCTTTCTCATCGTCGTCAATGCCCTCTTGCTGGAATTGACTTCATACCTGGTCACCGGATTTTCGGTAGCGGGATTCTGGCCTGCCGTAGGTGGTGCGGTCGTGATTAGTCTGGTTACCATGATCCTCAATGCATGGACCTCTGACGGTCGTCAGACAGAACGTCAGGCGTTCCCTCAACGCCCGCCCAGGATCATCAATCCAGACGAATAGCCGACCTATCAGGCCGCTGAAAAAGCCCGCCAGCTTCGTTCTCCCCTCGAAAGCATCCTCAACGTAGCCAGGAGGCTACGCCTCCGGTGCTTTCATCGGCTGCGGCCTTGCTGGACGGACTTTTTGAGCGGCCCGCAGGAATGTATTCCAGTTGTGCCACATGTGCGGCTCGCATGCCAACATGACTTCCCGCCGCCACTGTTCCTTTTCATTGAATTGCTCATTTGTCATTGTTACAATGCCGGCCTGGCTCAATTGACTCACGAATGACGTCCACAGTTCTGCACAGCAAGCCTATTCCCGAGACGACGCTCCAGCGGACCTTAACGTCTGTGCTCAACGACCTACCGGTCGAGACGGCCCTCGCTGCCCTGTTCCATTGCGACCAAGGTCCACTCGTCGGCCATGCCGCACGAGGTTTCACGCCCCGCGATATCCAAGCTATCCTCCGCGCACTTTCAGCCCCTGCCGTCGCGTCAGCAAGTCCTGCGAGTGAGCAAGAAGGCGGGCGCACCATTCGCCTCCGCTTGATTACGCCGGGCGCGAAGTCGTTGCTCGCAGCCCCTCTTCTGCATCGTAACCGGACGTACGGCTTCCTCGTCATTGGACGAAAAGAAAGCGCCGCGTTCGTCAAAAAAGAAAGAACCTTGATGGAGCAGGCCAGCGACGAGGTCACGAAAGCTCTCGATCGTGAAAACCTGTTCGATATGAATCTCGTTCTCAGCCGACCATTTGTCGCGCATGAACCGGTCCCTGCAGCATCTACTCCCGCAGACATGTTCCCGGTTTCAGTGTCGCAACTCACACCGGAACTCCAAAGCGCGATTATTGCCGCCTTGACGGATGCCAGCCAATACGTCGATTACGATCGCATCTGGACCTGTCACTACGATCCCCTTGCTGGCAATGTCGAAGTGCTGGGAATGGCCGGAGATCTGAAGAGCGAACAGAAAGATGGGAAAAAAGATCTGAAACCAGGTCACCGCCTCGCGCTCGACAGCTCAGCTTCCGGATGGGCAGTCCGCCATCGTAAGCCACGAGTGGATCATGATTTGGCCTCTACACAGGGGAGATTTCTCGATCACAAATACCTGTTCAAAGACCGATTTCTTTCCTCCCTCGTTGTCCCATTCTTCGTTCGAGGACAGGTCGGCGGGACTCTCACCTTGGCCTCGAAAGAAGCCGGTCGCTACCAACAGACTGATGCCCGCTCGCTTGAGCCGACGATCATGAAGATCGCGGACATTCTCCAAGCACCGACGCCGGTCAGCCAAGCCCCGGTCACTGGGGCAGCCGGAACCTCCAGAGCCCCAACAGCTCCAGGTCCCTCTGAACCCATTATCAGAAAACAGGAACGGCAGGCCGCGATCGGAGAGTTCAGCATGTTTCTGGCCACTGAAGTGCGTGAGCCCCTCGCCTCGATCCGTGCCCAACTAGAAGAAGTCACGGGTGAAGGGATTCTCGATTTCGACCCGCAGACGCGCGTCGAGAACGCCATGCGCAATTTGATTCGTATCGAAGCCATCTTGAACGAGATTTTGGACTTTGCCAAACCTCTCAAACTGACTCGACGGCTCCTCCGTATCCCCGAAGTGATCGAAAGTGCCCTGACGGTTGTCGCAACTGACTTCGAAGTCACCAGGATACAGGTGACCAAAGACTATGCGACCGTCATCGCGCCCGTCCGCGGCGACGAAGCCAAGCTCCAGCAGGTCTTCCTCAGTATTTTCAGAAATGCGAGTGAAGCGATGAGCCCCGGCGGACATCTCCATATTCAAGTCACCCAACATCGCGCGGGGCGCGGCGTGGAGGATGTGATCCTCATCAAGAATGACGGGGCGCCCATTCCAGCAGAAATCGTTGATAAGGTCTTCGAGCCGTTTTTCACCACGAAGCGAACCGGGATCGGCCTGGGTCTCGCCACGGTCAAGAAGATCGTCGAAGAACATGGCGGCTCGATCGCCATCGGCAGTGCGCCTGAAGAAGGGACCACCGTGACCATCCGCCTCCCCGGTCTCAGCCATGGCCCCTCCTATCGAGGACGCGGCCGTCGTCGCCCCGCCCGGCGATAGTGTAAGAACACCCTACTTCGGTTTGTTTGGTTATTCAGATTGTGCTATCCCTTGCAGTAAGCGCGCTTTCTTCAAACGTGCGGCATGGAGTTCTTGCATCTGCTTCGCACGATACCGTTTTTGTTGGGCTGCGGTCTTTAAAGCGCCGTTCCGGAATCCCTTGGAGTCTTCATAGGGGCCGATCTTTAAGACGGCAGTATCGAATTCGACGGCCTCGGCCTCCAGCTCTCGCGCCTTCTCCTGATACAGCATGGCCGCCGCGCGGTGATCATCTGCGTTGCCGGCGGACGCCAGCCGCTCTTCCAGGGCCGCGGGCAGTACCCTGCTCCCCCCTATGCGATTAAGCAGTCGCGCCAGGCCATCGAATTTGGATTTCTGGGGCTTCATCTCTCCGCCTTCTTGCTGCGCTGTCTAAGGCAGTTCGTGTTTGAACAAGCCAGAGAATAAGTTAAACCAGGCAGAAAATCGATTTATATACCTTCCACCTCATCCCACCCACTTTACTTCAGCTTAGCCCCGAAGGGAACCGCCGGACTGGCCTTCACTGCGCGCATGAAATGAGCACCTTACCCGAACCCATCTCCCTGACCTTTCCCAATTTCCCCCCTTCACAGGGAAGCCTGGTTGATCCTCGAGTGCGCGCGTCGAACGATATAAATGCTCCCTCCAAGCTCGCTCGCTGTCTCTTCAGGGATAGGGGATCTAGTCTGCCCTCCTCTGACACTCCTTCACACTCGCACGCTTTTCACGGAGGGTGGCCTGTTTGGCCTCCCACAGCGCGCGTCCAACGAGCACCTTCTGAGCGTGCGCGTTGCACGAGCAAAGGAGGCCAATAGACCACCCATCCCACCCCTTCATTTCCCCCCACTTCGCTCCCAAGGGGAGTGGCTAAGGTAGCCCTTCACTGCACGCATCGAGCGATCACTGTTTCATCGTGGGGGCTCTGCGAGGAAGAAGGACACCTGGCCACTCCCCTCCCATTCTCCCTTTGACAGACACACCCCATCCTAGCTATGATCTTTCCCACTTGATTCGACTGTGACGTTGAAAATGTATGTCCTCCTGCTACCATCTAACTATTCAAAGGAGTAGGCGTATGAAGCTCATCATCGGCACTGTTGCGACTGTCTCCGGCGTCCTGTTTGCCCTGTCGATGGCCTCGGCGAATCCCTCGCTTCTCCCCAAACATGAAGGTTACCCGATGAAGAACAGCGGGAGTCCTGTGACAGGCCAGCCGACTGCCAATGATCCTGGTCAATCGGATGCCCATGGCCAATCCTCCCTGCTGAAGTCGGCCACGTCTGACGACAAGCATGTCCAACAGAATCTGATGAAATCAGACAATGAGCGGATCACCAAAGGCCAGGGAGCCAATCAGCTCCCGACCGTGCAGGGGCCACAGGTCCAGATTGCTCCTCCGGTAACCTCGGCCACAAAGATCTCCGGCGATCGGAAAATCGAATAGTCGAACCATCAACTGGCCGCAACAGGGAGAAGTCGGACTTATCCGGCCCCTCCCTGTTTTTTTCTGTGCCCAGCCCGAGTGAGAGCCATTGTACGCAACCGGAATCGCCAGAGTTTCTGGGCCCACTCGCCTGCATAGTCGACACCGATTCGAGGATGGATCCCCACATCACCTCTCCTCAGCAGTTCCCCTCGATCCTCGAACCAGATCAATTCGCCGGTCGTAAGATCCACACGGTTGAGACCTCGATCGATCTGCATCGCACGACAGAGCCGTCCCGGTCCATCGATTAATTCTCCATTTATTTCAACCGCTCTGATCAAGACGGCTGCGGGGAATTTTTCCCGCTCAGTCACAACATTCAGACAATGGTACATCCCATAGATGAGGTAGACGTAGGCAACCCCTCCTGGACCAAACATGACATCCGTTCGCTGCGTTCTCCCTTTCGACGCATGGCAGGCTTTGTCCTCCAGTCCTACATAGGCCTCCACTTCGATGATTTTACCCGCGAGTGTACGGCCATCTAAGGCCCGAACGAGATACTTTCCAATCAGTGACCGCGCAACTTGCACCGTTGGGCGATTGAAATAGATGCGCGGAAGGATTCTTGGCTTGGTCTTCATGTAGCTTACTATAGACCGCTCAAGACGATCTTCCTTCTCACCCACCCTACCCCGGCGTGTCAACACACGCCTCTTCCCAGGCAAGGCCGCAGACGAAGACAGCACCGGAAGCGTATCCTCTGGGGCGCACGGTGCGACGAATAAGGAGCACCTTGTCTGTGCGCGCCGCCGAGTGGTGAGGCGGCCGGGTCTCCGTTGAGGATGTTTTTGAGCCGAGAACGAAGTTGGAGGTCGTTTTCAGCAGGTTGCTAAAAATACCATGCGAGGCCGCCCATAAAAAAGCGTGGATTGCCTGGCACGAAGTGAATGTCCTGCACTCCGCCCGTCGGCTCGCCTGGCAGACGGGAGTTGAATGCAAACGTGGCCCCCTCCCAGTGGGTGTCAAACAGGTTTTGGACAAACATAAAGGCTTCAAGACGCCCATGGGAGAGCTTGATCGGCAACTGATACCGTTCGGTCAAATCAAAGATGGTCCACGAGGGCGCTTTAACCGTACGATCCTCGGTCAAGTTCCTCACTCCGAGGTAGGTCATTTGTATCTGCGAGGAAAGCCCTTCCGGCCATCGCATGATCAATGCCGAATATGCGGTTAAGTCAGGCGCCAATGGAATGGCGAGTTCGTCCTTGAATTCGGCATGGGTCCAGGTGAAGCTGCCGTTAAAGTAAAACGGTCCGTAGACCTGTCCACGCGCTCCCACCTCTACTCCGTACCGTCTTGTGGGCCCGCGGGCTTCGGTGGTACCTGCATCTCCCACGAACACGAGTTCGGAGTTCATATCCAACCACCAGAACGTTGCGAGCAATTCCATTCGCTCCGGGCCCCAGGGCCTCGACCGCACGCCCACCTCCGTACCCTGCGCCCTGGCGAGCGGTGAACTCGCACCCGCGACCGTGGACCGCGCATCGTTGCTGTGGAAACCGGTACCGTAGTTCACGAAAAATTCCGTGTTGAACCACGGCCCGAGAATCAGGTTGGCTTTCGGGTTGACCTGGCCCGAGGTCTTGCTGCCAGCCGGCTGTTGAGGGCAGGTGTCACAGAGATTTGTGACATCAAACGTGAAGTAGTCGGCACGGAGACCGCCGACCAACCGCATCCAGGGCAGCGGCTGAAACTCCAGCTTCACATAAGGCGAGTAGGACGCTTCCTCAACCGCACTCTTAACAATGGTCCCAGTAGGAACACGCGTCGTTTGTGTTCCGAGTCGGATATCGGAGATACTATCAGCGCGGACCTGGAACCCCGCCGTCGCGGCACTGGGAATGCCGAACAGGTCTCCTGCCTGCTGATAGCCCAGATTACCGCCGTACATATATCGCTGATCCTGTTGATTGATGCCGTCGCCGTTTACCGGGTTATCCAGAAAAAAGGTGAAATTCGTAAAGAGGTCCATCTTGTAGTACATCAGATAAGTATCGGCAAAAAACCGGCCATTAGAAGGCATATCGTAGTGGTACTCCATTCGACCGATTGCGTGCTCCGTCTTGCCTCCTTCAGAGGGATCGATCGCACCGAACCGACCAATCGTACCGTCCGTGACAGCACGGAAGGGAATCTCCCCTGAAGCGTTCCAGTTCGCTTTGTTATAGCTCGCTGTGACGCTGAACTCCGAGCGAACCGTCGGGTTCATGGTGGCCTTGCCCATGACATTGAAGCGAAAATAGCGATTGTCGTGCTCAAAGGGTCCATTCGAGTAATAGCCGTCCGCGGCAAACAACGTCCGTACCTTGTCCCTCGTGGGCGACAGCATCAAGAGATAGCGCTGCGTATCGAACTGCCCACCGGCTCCCTGCACCACGTTCTCTTGCAGCACCTCGCGAGTTTTGAACCGGACAGCGCCGGCCGTATTGAAGTCGCCGAATTCGGCGTGATAGGTCCCCTTCACCACATCGATGCCTTGAATCGTTTCCGGAATGATGAAATTGAGATCGGTGTATCCCTGGCCATGCCCGTGCGTGCGCAGATTAATCGGCATGTTGTCGACAAAGAACGCCACGTCCGTGCCATGATCGGCATCAAAGCCCCTCAAGAAATATTGATCCGCCTTGCCGGCGCCGCCCGAATGCTCCACGGTGACGAAACCGGGGACCAATCGCAGCACCTGGGCGGGACGGCCTTGGGGCTGGAGCAGAATTTCCTTGTCCGGGATGAATTGCTGGGAAGATGCCGCCACCGGTTTTTCACCGCTGACTCTGACTTCAGGGATTTCGAGGACATCCTCCTCCGGATCATGGGCCCACGAGGATTCAAGCATGGTCAACAACACAGTCATAGCAGCCAGCAAGAGCACAAAGCATCGCACAGTCCCACCCCTTATACACATAGGCATGGGCGGATGAGACGCCCACAAGGATCTATCGACAGCCGACTCATCGACTGGCGCAGACCCTCGTGGCCTGGCGACAACTATGACTTGGAAGAACCAGCCTAGACGGCCCGGGCTGAATTGACCAGGGAACGGACTCGGGACAAAGACTCCGTAATCAATGCCTCAAGGGTACAGGCTCCTGCACCGACAATTTCGAGACGAACCCGATTGAGCGGCAGCAGGACCTTCGTGGCCCGCGCCCCGAGAATGGCTTGAACGATCTCCGGTGTAACCTCTCCCAGCATCGCGCCAGGCAATACGAGGTTCAACGAGGCGACAATCACGTCCACTGAGGGCAACGTGCCGGCAATCGCCCGGGATCCTACACCCACCTGTACGGCCCCGGCCTGTTTCATCGCCTCCGCGGCTACATTGTTAGTCCCCAACGCCACAATGTGATGGGCCAAGCCAAGTTCCGACTGAAGCCCGGCGACCAGCCGAGACCCGAGACCTCCGCCCCGGCCGTCGATCACGCAGACACGCACGACCTACACCAAACCCTTGCCGGTCGTCGTCATGGTCAGTTTCCCGTGTTTCACACCCTTCACCGAGACCAGAGCATCCGCCACCTTCTGGATCTCTGACCCTTTCCCCTTTACCACTAAGACCTCCAGACAATGGTCATGGTCGAGATGGACGTGCATGCCCGCCATGATGTGACCTTGGAAGTCATGTTGAATATGAGTCAATTTTCTTGTCAGGTCGCGCACGTGATGGTCATAGACAAACGTAATCGTGCCGACCGTTTCTTTGTTGTCACTCCACTCCTGTCCAATCAGGTTGTCCCGGATCAGATCTCTCAATGCTTCAGATCGATTCGTATACTTGCGCTTCTTGATGTGTTGATCAAAATCATCGAGGAGATGATGGTCCAACGACACGCCGAATCGAATAAGCTTCTTCATGATAGGATTACGAGTGGCACGATTTTAATAAACGTAGCATTCCAAGAGCGACGAAATCAATACCTCCTTACTCCACTCGATCAGGGAACACCTCAACTGGAATCGATGGCTGCAACAGGTGGGGCCGGAGTTAACGCAGCCTGCGTATCTCACCCTTTAGCTCCCAGGATGGTGCGGGGTGGCCAGGTCCCGCCTCAGACTGCGCGCGTCCAACGAGCACTTTCTGAATGTGCGCGTTGCGCGAGCACGGAGGTGGGCCTGGCCACCCCGCGCAACTTCTATTCGTTTTGAATCGGAATGTACAGGGCATTCCCCTGCCGGTTGACCAGCAGGAGGGCAAGATCGGACGGCTTAATCGGATCGGCCAGGCGCTGAAACGTAGCGAAGTTGAGAATTGGCTGCCGATTGAGTTCAAGCACAACGTCGCCGGGCTGGAGGCCGGAGGACTCGGCCAGACTACCTTCCTCAATATCAGTCACCACCACCCCGCTGGTGACTGGCAGATCCATCTGCCGGGCCAAGGGCGCAGTCACATCGTCGAAGACGACTCCGGTAAGGGGATGGGCCGTGGCAGCAGAAGCAGATGCAGACTGGCTCTTTTTGGCCCTCTCACGCGGCGCTTCCTGCACAACCAGGTCAGCCTGATATTGTTTACTGTCGCGCATCAGATCGAGGCGGTGTTTACTTCCGATCGTCGACGCAGCCACGAGGTTCCGAAGGTGTCCGCTGTCCATCACGTCACGTCCGTCGAACCGCACGACCACGTCGCCTCGCTTGAGTCCTGCTCTCTCGGCAGATCCCTTTAGCTGCACATCGGTGACGATCGCACCTTTCACATCAGGAAGGCGAAAGACTTTGCTCAATAGCGGCGTGACATCCTGTGTCGAGGCGCCGAGGAACCCCCGGACGACACGACCGGTCTTGAGCAGGCTCTGCATCGCGGCCCGAGCCATATTGCTTGGGATTGCAAAACCGACACCGACGCTCCCTCCTGTGGGACTGGCGATGGCGGTATTGATCCCCACTAATTCTCCATTGATAGTCACCAATGCTCCGCCGGAACTGCCGGGATTGATCGGGGCGTCGGTTTGAATGAAATCTTCGAAGTCAGCTACGCCAACGTCGGCCCGACCGACAGCACTGACAATGCCGAACGTCACGCTCCGGCTCAGCCCGAGCGGATTTCCGATCGCCAGCACAAATTCGCCGACTGCGAGACTGCTCGAATCCCCCCACGTCACCGTCGGCAGATTGGCCGCGTGAATTTTCACCACGGCCACGTCGGTTTTTGGATCAGTGGCCACCACTTTCCCTTTGTATTGCCGTCGATCGGCGAGAATTACATCTACATCGAACGCATCGGCAATGACATGGTTGTTGGTCAGAATGTACCCATCCGCCGACACAATGACGCCGGAGCCCTGACCATATTGCCGCCGCGGAGGGGCATCCCTGAATAATCCGAACGGCAGCGCTTCGTCGCTGAACCCTTGATCGCGAACCATTACCGTGGAGGCAATGCTGACGACGGCGGGAATGACTTTTGTCGCCGTCGCCTTGACTTGCGCCTGGAGTTCAGCCCCACCGGCCACAGGAATCACAGGACCCCCGGCTAGGGCTGATCCACCAACGATCGAGACTCCGACACAGAGGCCGATCACGATTCGCGATATGAGAGTGGGTCGAAACACGACAGGGTCCTTTCTAACATTGCGCGAGAATCGCGAGACATGCGAATCAATGTTCGTGGTTCAAAGTTCACACAATATCGAACCCTCATCCGTCGCGCTTGCTCGCGTCCCGACTCTAGCATGCACGCGTCGAAGGCGCACTCACAAATCCACATGACGCAGGCGGAGGGCATTGGAGATGACAGACACGGAACTGAATGTCATGGCGGCGCTGGCAATCATAGGGCTCAGGAGTAACCCCCAGACCGGATAGAGCACACCTGCCGCGACCGGCACGCCGATCACATTATAGAGAAACGCGAATAGGAGATTTTGCCGAATGTTCCGCATCGTGGCTTGGCTCAGCCTCCGCGCACGGAGCAGGCCGCGCAGATCCCCTTTGATCAGCGTAATCCCCGCGCTCTCAATGGCTGTATCCGTTCCGGTTCCCATGGCGAGTCCAACATCGGCCGATGCAAGGGCCGGGGCGTCGTTGATACCGTCTCCGGCCATCGCCACCACGCGGCCTTGGGACTTGAGCTGCGCAACGATCTGTCCCTTTTGGTCCGGCAAGACACCAGCCATAACCTCCTCAATACCAAGTTGGCGAGCCACAGCATCGGCCGTATCACGGTGATCTCCCGTTACCATAACGACGCGAATACCTTCGGCCATGAGTTCCTTCACTGCGCCCAGCGTAGACACCTTGATCGGATCTGCCACACCAAGGCCACCGGCAACCTGCTCATCAATTGCGACGAACAGCATCGTCTGCCCTTCGCGACGAAGAGAGGCCGCTTTGTCATCCAACTGGGCGAGGCTTTGGCTGGCCACCCCGACATCGATTTGCAAGAATGCTGCAGTCCCGATCGCGATGCGACGGCCATCGACCATCCCTGTGACACCCTTCCCCGTGACCGAACGGAATTTCTCAACGGGGGCGAGGTCAACCCCTCGCTCCTCCGCTCCCCCCACTACCGCAACAGCCAGCGGATGTTCACTGCTCCGCTCAAGACTCGCAGCGATGCGCAACAGGTCCGCCTCGGACCAGGGGGGCACAACCAGGACCGACAGTAGTTTCGGTTTGCCCTCCGTGAGGGTGCCGGTTTTATCGATCACTAGCGTATCCACCTTGCCGAACACCTCCAACGCTTCGGCTTTCTTCACCAGGACTCCTACCGTCGCTCCACGACCGGTCCCAACCATGATCGACATCGGCGTCGCCAATCCTAACGCACAGGGACAGGCAATGATCAAGACCGCCACGGCGTTGACCAGCGCATAGCCCAATTTCGGCTCCGGGCCCCAGATTGCCCAGGCCACGGCAGTGATCAGCGCGGTCACCACCACCAACGGGACAAAGTACGCAGCGGTCACGTCAGCGAGACGCTGGATGGGCGCCCGACTCCGTTGTGCTTCACCGACCATTTGCACAATCCGAGCCAACATCGTGTCTCGCCCAACTCGTTCAGCAACCATCACCATCCCGCCTGTGCCGTTGATGGTTCCACCGGTCACCCTCGTTCCAACTGTCTTTTGGACAGGAATGGATTCGCCTGTGATCATGGATTCATCTACAGATGTTGTACCTTCTTGAACCATCCCATCGACCGGTACTCTCTCTCCCGGCCTGACACGCAGGTAATTGCCTACATGAATGTGCTCAAGTGGAACATCCTCTTCTTGTCCGCCAGACTTGATCAGCCTGGCGGTCTTCGGGGCAAGGCGAAGCAGGGACCGAATCGCGGAACTCGTCTGACTGCGAGCCTTCAGTTCTAGAACCTGGCCGAGCAGGACCAGCACAGTAATGATGGCCGCTGCTTCAAAATAGACTGCGACCGAGCCGTCATGTAATTTGAATGAGCTGGGAAGCAGCGCCGGCGCAACAGTCGCTACAGTACTGTAGCCATAGGCCGCCCCCGTTCCCATGGCGATGAGCGTAAACATGTTGGGAGCCCGGTTCACCACTGAAATCCACCCTCGCTGGAAAAATGGCCAGCCGCCCCAGAGCACCACCGGTGTCGCCAACAGCCATTGCACCCAGTTCCTTGTCGAACCGGTGAGGGCCTCGGGAAAGGAGAAGCCCGGAACCATTTCGACCATCGCCGAGAGCATCACCAAGATTGAAGGCCCGAGGCAGACCCAAAATCTCCTGGTCATGTCCTCAAGTTCGGGGTTCCCCTCATCGTTGAGCGAGACGACTTTTGGCTCCAGAGCCATCCCGCAAATCCGGCAGGCGCCCGGCTTGGTTTCCAGCACCTCCGGGTCCATCGGACAGATGTACTCAACCACTCCACCGGATGGAACTGGCGTCACTCGTGGGGCGCGTTGGTCGGGAGGAGTCAAATAGTAGTCCGGCTCAGCCCGAAACTTGGTCAGGCAGCTCGCCGCACAGAAGTAGTAGGTCTTACCTTGAAACTCATGAGAGCCGGCTGCTGTGGCCTGCTGCACCGTCATCCCGCACACGGGATCGACCGCCACAGGCCCCATCATGACCGGGGCAGGCTGCAACATGGTAAGGGGTTTTCTTGTGGTCGGCTGGGCAGCACTCACCAACTGAGGCTGCAACACCCGTTCTGGATCGGCCTTGAATCGTTCCAGGCAGGACAAGCCGCAAAAATAGTAGCGCTGGCCTTTATGCTCGTGACTTCCGGCTGCCGAACCGGGATCAACCGTCATTCCACAGATTGGATCGATCGCCATCACAACACCGTGAAGCGTGAGACCTGAAGGGTGAAGCGCACCGGGCAATCCAAGTGACGCAACGATACGTTGGCTCGAACGAACATTGCACGCGTGTCACCGCAAATATTCCAGACCATTTCTCGCATGTCCCGCTAGTCTCGCTCGTCTCACGCCCAACCCACTACTTCTTTGCATCTGCGTCCAGGATACTCCGAATGATCGTGAGGACATTTTCAGGAGTCATGTTCGCACCATCGACTTTGATATTCCCATCCAACAAGATCGATGGAGTCGACGACACCTGAATCCGCTCTCCCCACCTGCGCCCGTCTTCAACGGCCCTAGCCGGTTTCCCGCTGGCCATTCCTTCTTCGAACGCTTTCGGATCGAGCCCAACTTCCTTAATCAGAACCTCCCGAATGGAGCGATCCAGCACGCCATCAATTTTGTCTTTGTGGATCGTGCGAAACAAGACCGTCCTCATTTCATTCCCTTTACCCATCGTTCTCGCCTGCTCATACATATCGAATGCGGTCGGGAGTTTTCCACGGATAACAGGGAACCCTACCATTGTGATCTCCAACTTATTCCCGAACTCTTTCACAAGCAACGGCAACCCTGTCTCTTCAAAGTGGTGACAATGTGGGCAATAGAAGTCGGCGAACTCCATCAGCTTCACCTTGCCCGGCGTATGCGTGGACACTTCACCGGGCAGGATTTCGAACTTGCCCTTCAAATCAAGGGGCAAGGCAGCGGCTGGTGCGCTCCACAAGAGGACAGCACCCCATGCAGCCGCACAGATGACTGAGACCCATTGCGCCCAGCGCTCTCGCATCATATCCACTCCCTTTCTGGCAGGATGCTGAAAAAGCCCGCCAGCGATATTGGAAGGTTAAGGTTCAGGCTAAGGTTGAGAAAACAAAGAGCCTGATCGATACTTAACCTTAACCTCGACCTCAGCCTTCTTCAGACGCTGCGGCCTTGCTGGGCGGCCTTTTTGAGCATCCTGCGATTTGTGTTCTCCCCTGATTCCAACCCTAGCAGCCGTCGCAGTTCCGCTCTATCAAGATGGTTCCCATGGTCTGCCGAATCAACTCTGATCGCTCATTATAGCGAATGTACCGGGAACTTACTCCTTATTCACTATGTTAGACTATGTATATGCAAGCACATATCATCTTCTCTATCGTCGCCGTACTCATCACGCTCACAGGCTGTGCTTCGATGCAAGAGGCGGGAGACGGCTCGGGCACACACGCACTTCCTTTTCTTCAGGTCAAGGCGGCACCGGACTCCCTGAAGGGTCAAGTGGTGGTCTTCGGGGGCAACGTGTTAACGGGCCGACGACTGAAAGATGGCACCAGAATCGAAATCTTACAGCTACCGCTCGATCGAACGACACGCCCTGTCTATGACTTGACCCAATCACAAGGCCGCTTCATTGCCTTTCAGCCTGAATTCCTCGATCCGGCAACTCTCCCACCAGGGACCAGAGTCACGGTGACCGGCGAAATCTCCGGTTCCGTCACGTTACCTCTGGATGAGACCGAATACACCTATCCCGTCATCACTATCAAACAACTACGCGTGTGGGCCAAATCGGAAGACATAGCAGCCCGTACCCACCCCTATTATATGGGGCCAGGTCCCTATTGGGGGCCTTACTGGGGGGGGCCTTATTGGGGCCCTTACTGGCGACCTTGGCCCTATTGGTGAGCAGGATGCTGAAAAAGTCCGCCAGCTCTTCGGAAGGTTGAGGTTTAGGCTCAGACGCTACGTCTCCATCCTACTCATCGCCTCGTCACCGCCCCGACGATCCGACGATTCGCTCAACACGATCGTCATGCCCACCGAGATTCAGATACGCGTGGTAGTGAGCCAGCGCTTTGGGAAGATCTTTCCGATACAACTCATAGAAGACACCCAAATTGTAATGCGCTTCAGCATAGTCCGGCTTCAACGCAACGGCTCGCTCGTAGGAATGTTCTGCCTCTTCGAGCCTGTTTAGACCTGTGTAGGTCACGCCCAGGTTCATATACGCTTCGGAATACTCTGGCCGATACCGCAAGACCTCAAGATATTCCCGCTCCGCCTCCACGGACTTGCCTTGGCTCCGATAAATAAACGCGAGGTTGTAATGCGCATCCACTAACGCGGGCTTCGCTGCGATGGCCTGTTTATAGGCATGGGCAGCTTCCACAAGATCGTTGTTCTTTTCTGCCATCCGTCCGGCAAGGTACCAGCCGTCAGCATGCTTAGGATCGAGTTTAAGGAGGCGGCTCACCGTCTCTTGTGCGCCGCGATTGTCTCCCTGCGCTTCATAGAGCAATGCGAGATTGTAAAGGGCGCCACGGTGGCTCGGATGGGCGGCTAACAAGGAACGATAGGTTCTGGTGGCTGCAGCGACATCGCGACGTTGCTCGTATAGCCTGGCTAAATCGAAGAATGAATCGGCATGTTTTTGATCGATCTCGATCGCCCGTTTGAGAGCCTGCTCCGCTTCGGCCGATTTTTCTTGAATCAGATAGATCTCGGCCAGATCGTTCAGGGCTTCAGGGTAAGCTGGCTTTAGCTTGAGCGCGTGGATGAAGGACTCGATCGCCTGATCCGGTTTCCTCTCTTTGAGCGCGATCATGCCGAGCAGATGGTGCACCTCGGCCGAGGAGGGATTGAGCTCGACAGCTTTTCGGGCAGCCTCGGATGCCGCAGCAAGATCCCCTTTTCGGAACAGCGCAATACCTCGCTCGTACTCCCGCTTGGCGGCATCCGGTTGCTCAGCCACTGCGAATGGGGCAAAAGGAGAAAACACGAACAGGCAGCAGGCAAACAGCACGACGATACAATGCGGGAGGAGGCGATTCATGGAAACCCAATCTTGTTCATTTGGGTTGTGGTTTATTTGGTTAAACAAACCCAATCAGATAAACAAAACATACCACATCACCCGATGAACCAGCTGACCAGCAATAGTCAGAAAACTATAGACGGCAGCGACCCTGAAATCAACGACGCAGGTAATCGCGTTTTCTGGCCATATAGAACGACTTGAGGTTTTTTTGCTGAAGGCCTGTTAACCCGCCCACCCAATAGCACGCCGAGACGTTATTACCCCAGGCGAGCACACTCTGATTCCTCGATCTCTCAAGAAGGAGTGGGCACATTGTTCTTCACTGCGAGCGTCGAGCGATATAAGTGCTCCCTCCAAGCTCGCTCGTTGTCTCTTCAGGGATGGGGGCTGATTTTCTACTGCGCGCATCCAACGAGGGGAGTCCGCGACCGCGCGTTGCGCGAGCACAGAAGATCATCAGGCTCCATCCCTTCCTCTGCTGGCGGCCATTTTCAGCATTCTGCTAAGAGCGAGGGCGATTTGAGCCAGTAATGGTCTGCTTGAAGACCGCGCGGAGGCCGAAGTAGGCGATAGAGTCTTTGAGGTTGGAATAGAGCCGTTTGAAAGCTCCCATGTCAGGGTCGGTGACATATTCCATCGTGAGGGCGATTCGTTCTTCCCCCTCACCGAGCGGAGTCACCGCATGCCAGAGTTTATCTCCATTGAAAATGACGAGGTCTCCTGGTTGTGTAATTAGCTCAAGATGTTTAGGGGTTTTCCCAGGATCGTCCTTGAACAGTTCGCAGACCAGTTTACAGTGCGTAGACCGATCGACAAGCCCCATCAGAATGGTATAGCGAGCCCCCTTATAGTAGGACGTGTCATAGTGAAACCCGATATGGTCTCCCGGTTCCGTATAGTAGTAGAGTGCACAGGAATGGGGATCGCTCTCAGGACATCGACTGAGCTTGGCCCGTACCAGACGGCTTAAGAATTCGATGAATGCTCCGGATCGATAGAGATCGAGAAAGCGCGGGGCCTTCTCCATCACCGTATAATAGCTGACGCTCCCACCTTTTTTATGGCCGGGAATATAGTTCCGATTCAGCTCGCCTTTCACTCCCTGCGCTTGAGGTACAAGATGCTCTTCCACTACCGACCGGGAAAGAAACTGTGGAATGAAGAGAAATTCGTTTTGATCCCAATACTCACGCGAGAGTCGATCGAGATCCAATCGCTTCACTGCTTCGTCGACCGTTTCAACTAAGGAGCCGACCATCGTCTGATTCATACAGACCTTTCAATTTGCAGGATGCATCCGCCGGCACATGCCACAATCTTCACTGCGGAGTACTGAGCACGGGAGCCTTCACGACGACCACATCGGCCGGCAACTTCAGGTCGAAGAGTGCGTTGGCGAGGCCGACGTTGTATTGGAGCGAAGAAAATTCAAAACTTGCGACATTGCCGCTGACTTCGTAGAGAGAGATGGTCCGGATGAAATAGGTCTTGGGAAACACTTCCACCACAATCCGTTGTAACGATCTCCCCGCCTCGCCTTCGCGCGACTTCGGCAGGAGGGTAAGTAACCGGATTCCTCCCACGCCACGTCCCTTTCCGGCGGTCGGCTCAATGTCGAACGACTCCTCCAGGGTGGCTGCCCCCTGCAAGAGCTCTAACGGAGCCTTAGAGGCCGCCATTTGTGTGAGCTTCCCCACCAACACCTGCTTATGTTCCGGCACATATACTTTGATGTCATCCCGATTGACATAGATGTCCTCGACCGACGGGTCGAGATAATTCCATCGTAATCGACCTGGCTTTTTGATATAGACCTTGCCCGAGGACGTGATGGGCCGCTCGAATCCTTCGATCATGGTCTTTTGCGTAAAGTCCGCCTGGAGATCTTTTGTTTTCTCATACCGCGCCTGAAGCTGCTTGACTACCTCCCGGACTTCTCCCAACGCTTTCTCATCGTTCTCCTCTCCAGTGGCAAGAGCCGGTAATGGGAATAGGCTCCCTGCACAGACGAGTATGCCTGCTGCAAAACATGTCCAATTCAATTTCTTCATCATATCAGTGGAGAGGGGTATGGATGGTTGCTGCTATTGCGCGCGTTCTCCCAGTCCCTCCCTCCAAGCTCGCTCGTTGTCTCTTCAGGGATGGGGGCTGATTGATCTTCTACTGCGCGCGTCCAACGAGGGGAGTCCGCGACCGCGCGTTGCGCGAGCACGGAAGATCATCAGGCTTCATTCCCTCGCCTGTTCCGCGAGCACAGCAGAGCCCTTCACTCCCCTCTCACTTCCTCTGCTCCAACCGGCCCTCGTCGCCCGACCACCTCTCTCCTTCCATCGCGGCCAGCGGCGCCGACAAGGCCTTCTGCCTCCATCTGCTCGATCATACGAGCGGCACGAGGATAGCCGACCCGCAGCCGCCGTTGAATCAACGACGCGGAGGCTTGACCGGTAGACAGAACCAGCTCTTTCGCCTGCTCGTACACTTCACTCAGCGAATCTTCCTCCTTTGCCCCTTCCTGTTTCAAGGCGGTCAGCAACTCCTGATTATAGGAGGGTCTCGCTTGATCTTTCACGAATTCGACCACGCGGCGGACATCATCATCCGACACAAACGACCCGTGCAGCCTCGTGACACGCCCAGTCCCCGAAGCCAGATAGAGCAGGTCTCCTCGACCAAGAAGCGCTTCCGCCCCATTCGCGTCCAGGATGGTACGCGAGTCGGTTTTCGACGACACCTGAAAAGCAATGCGGGCTGGGAAATTTGCCTTGATCAGACCGGTCAGCACATCGACCGACGGACGTTGCGTCGCCAGCACGAGATGGATACCCGATGCGCGGGCCATCTGTGCCAAGCGAGCGATCCTATCTTCCACTTCTCTCGGCGCCACCATCATCAAATCAGCCAATTCATCGATCATCACCACGATATAGGGTAGCGGCTCCGGAGGAGTCGGCGGCGGCGAGAACGATCCGGGGTTGCCATCAGGAAGCGTGGTCTCTCCCGCAGAAAGCCGTTCCTCCTCAGGCAGAAACTGGATGGGCAATTCCGGTTGGTCCATCTTGGCTGCCGATTCCGCCTCCAGCACCGCTTGCCCGCCGGCGACCTTTCGATTGTAATTATCGATGTTTCGCACCCCCGCCTCAGCGAGTAACTTGTACCGTCGCTCCATCTCGGCTACCACCCAGCCCAGCCCTCTCGCAGCCGACTTGGGATCGGTGATGACAGGCCGTAACAGATGGGGAATACCGTCGTACGTTTGAAATTCGAGCATTTTCGGATCGATCAGGAGGAGCTTGACCTCATCCGGTCGAGCTGAGAACAACAGGCTCAAGAGCATCGTATTGAGGCTGACGCTTTTCCCTGCCCCGGTGGCGCCGGCGACCAGCAGATGCGGCATCGTTTTCAGATCGGCGACAGTGGGCACTCCGAAGATATCCTTCCCCAAGGCTAAGCTGAGCTTCGACCTGGCACGTGAAAACACCTCGCTCGTTACGACCTCTCTCATTGATACTGTCTCGCGATAGAGATTCGGCACCTCGATCCCTACGACCGATTTTCCTGGAATCGGCGCAACAATTCGAAGACTGATCGCCTTCAACGCCAACGCCAAATCATCAGCCAAATTCACAATGCGTGCAACCTTAGTTCCAGCGGCCGGTTCAAACTCATACATTGTCACGACCGGTCCAGGGCGAACCTCTGTGACCTTCCCGGCAATGCCAAAACTGAGCAGGGCACGGGTCAGCACATCCGATTGTGCCTTGATTTCCTCTTCCGTGACACGCCCCTGGGGGCCTGAAGGTTCGCTCAGGAGAAGGGCCGGATCCGGCAAGATATAGTCCCCCGCCTTCCCTTGAGCGACAACCGCCTCTTGATCTGGTTCTGGTGCAACCGGCTCAACGGGTTCAGGAGTCGGTCGTCCTGAGGGCTGAATGACCGGCCAATCCAACTCAGATTCCGCAGCTGTCTCAGGAAGCGCCTCCTCAATCACCGCACGGATAGATTTCGACGGTTTCTGTTTGGGTTTCCGTGGGGACTCGGGAACGGATTCTTCCACCGGTCGGTCAGGAATCAACGCGCGAGCCCTGTTGAACATGCGATTGCTTAAACCGGGAATCCGCTGAGCAATCTTGGCTAGAGAGATAGAGGTCGTGAAAAGGAGCGACACCAGGAGGCCTGCCATGATCAGGATGTGAGCTCCAGTGCTCGCAAAATAGATACGCAAGCTCTCAGCCAACGCCCGCCCGAACACTCCCCCCGCCATGCCTCGATAAATGAGGCCGCTGGAGACGGTCGGCACCCCCGTGACTTCAAGATGGAGAAAGCCCGCGAGAAACAGCAATGCCGCCAGCGAAGCGGCAGCGTTCCGCAAACGGATCGACAGCTTGTCCTGTGTAAAACAACGGACACCCATGAGGCCGAGGAGTATCGGAAACATATAGCCTGCCGCGCCGATCGTCCAGAAGATGGTTGACGCGAAAAATGCGCCGACCGCCCCGATGAGGTTTCTGGACGGAGGAATCGCAGATGTCCCGGCTTTGAGCTCACTCGATACAAAGGACAGCAGGCTGAGAAGCGTCAAGAGCGCCAACGCGATCAGGACGACTCCGATCACTTCTCGTTTGATGTGTGATGGGGGGGAAGCGGCGCCGCGGGCCTCGCCCCGCTTGGCCGAAGTGGTGACAGCCATGATCCGCGATGCTAGCACAGGGGATTGATCAATTCAAACAAGCGGAGGGGATGGAGCCTGAGGATCTTCTGTGCTCGTGCAACGCGCGGTCGCGGACTCCCCTCGTTGGACGCGCGCAGTGGGGGACAATCCAGACCACCTCCTAAAGGTGGTGGGAGGAAAGTGCAAGAGCAAGCTGAATGAACTCTTCGACCGACAACGCCTCTGCACGGCGAGTCGGGTCAATATCGAGTCGCTGCAATGCCGCGTCAAGAGGATGAGATTCGTACCCCTCGTCTCGCAGGGAATTGACGAGCGTTTTTCTCCGATGCGCAAAGGCCGCCTTTACAAGCGTGCGAAGCCCGGTTTCTTCCTTCTGGTTGAGCCCCGTGCGCTCTTTCGGGCGCAGCAAGACTACCGCCGAGCCGACTTCCGGCCTCGGACGAAAGCACTGGGCCGAGACACGGAAGGCTTTTGTAATCACAGCGGCGTACTGCGCCATGACTGAGAGCACCCCGTAGTCGACCCCCCCGGGCTTTGCCACCAATCGATCGGCCACTTCATTTTGAAGCATGAGGACCATATGTGGGAATCGGTCTCGTTGATCGAGCAGTCGGAAAAGCAAAGGCGTCGAGATGTAGTAGGGCAGATTCGCCACGACAACCGTACCCATCGGCAAACTCTCGATCGGATAGGCCAGCGCGTCTTCACAGACAAACTCCACATTTGGCAGCCTCGCCTGTCTGGATTTAAGATAGGCATGCAGCCGCCGGTCTACTTCGACCGCCGTGACATGACCGGCGGCCTGGCATAGAGCTTCTGTCAGGAAACCGCGACCTGGGCCGATTTCCAGCACATGGTCGCTGAGGTCCAGTTGCGCCAATGATACGATTTTGCGCAGGATGTTCGGATCGATCAGAAAATTCTGGCCGAGCCGCTTGTTCGGCGGAGGGAGATCAGAGATGGGCACCAGTTAATTCCCGCCGGTCCCGCCAGAAGGACGAGGGCCAGCTTGCGCCTGTTGTTTGGCCAGATCAGTTAACGGCGCTCTGAAATAGTCGACGAGATCCGTAAACTCCTCTACCAGGTCATTCGTAAAAGCCGGCCCCGGCTGAAGAGCAGCAAACTTCTGCCCTTCCTTCTGGCCCAAGCACTCAACGATGAGTGAGACAGTTTTGACTTTCCACTTCGCGACTCGCTCGGTTCCAGAAGCGACATTCAGCGTCTCCATGGTGTCCTGAAAAATCTGGTCCAATTCCTTCAATTGCTTTCGAAGCACGTCACGTGCCGCACCCGCTTGGTTAGTCATCTGTTCTCTCCTGTCTATCTGGTCTGTCTGGTCTATCTGGTTCTTTGGTCTATCTGGTTCGGTCCAAACTAGGACCTGACAGACTGAAAAGACCAGAAAGACCAAACAGACCCTTTATCACCGTCTTTTGGCTAACCTGGCAGCCAGCTTGATCGCTTCGATCAGACTACCGGGGTCTGCAATGCCCTTCCCCACGATATCAAACGCTGTCCCATGATCGACTGAAGTACGAATGATCGGTAACCCCACCGTCAGGTTCACGCAAGTACCGAAGGCGACGAGCTTGAGGGGAATGAGCCCCTGGTCGTGGTACAAGGCCACCACCGCATCATACTCACCCCTCGCCGCCTTGCCGAATAACGTATCGGCCGGTAGGGGATCACTGGCTCGAATACCCTGTGACTGTGCGGCACGAGCCGCAGGGAGAATGACCAACGCCTCTTCGTCGCCAAACAGCCCGTGTTCACCGGCATGAGGGTTCAAGGCTGCGACACCGACTCTCGGCTTCTTAATTCCGAATAGATCCCTCAACGCCAGATGAGCCAGCCTGATGGCCTTTTCAATCTTTGCCTGGGTGAGAAGCAGCGGCAAGTCTTTGATCGCGATATGGGTCGTCACGAACATTATGCGAAGCGGTCCGCCGATAATCATCATGCCGGACTCCTGCGTCCTGGTCAGGTCTGCCAGCAATTCCGTGTGGCCCGGGAAATGACAGCCGGCCATGTTGATCGCTTCTTTGTTGATCGGTGCAGTGACTATGCCGTCGATGCAGCCGAGCTGTGCCAGCGCCACGGCTTTCTTGATGAACAGTACCGAGGCTGCTCCGGTTTCAACCGCCGCCACTCCGCGGGTGAACCGTCCGAGGGGATGGTCAAGGGGATCGAGCAGGGCAAGAAGATTCGACTGTAGAGGTATGGACTCGTGACCTTCCACACGAATGACATTTATCTTGAGTTTTAGACTCTTGATCGTCTGTTGCATGACCGGAAATGAGCCGATGACGATTGGGCGACAGAGACGATGCAATGCTCTCCCTGCCAGAGCCTTGGCAATCACTTCCGGGCCGATCCCCGCCGGATCGCCCATCGTAATTCCGAGAAGTGGTTTGTTTGGTTTATTTTGTTTTTTTGGTTTCTTTGGTTGGGACTTCATTAACTCCCTCGCTGTTTAAACCGAAACAAATCAAACAACCAGATGACCCATCTTATCCCTCATCAAATAGTCGTCAAGTAGGGTCCTCAAAAACCCTGCCTTCTCACCCGCCCACCCCTTTTCCTTTATTCAGCATCCGGTTAGAAACCATACAGGTATATCGCATACCCTATATAAAGGATGGCGCTCCCACTCAGCAACCAGGGTCGCCAGAGCTCCCCCCACAGAGCCTGCACCAAAAAGAAGGTGGCCGCCGCCACAGCGAGCACCATCGTAATCACTGCCGTTGGTGCCAACACCCAATCAGTACCCAGGAGCCCGATCGAGACTGGAATTGTCCCCTGGAAAACGATCGCACCTGTGACATTCCCAACCGCCAGACGATCTTTCTTTCGATAGAGCCAGAGAAAACTGTTCGACATCTCGGGCAATTCAGTCGCCAGCGGGGCGATCAGCAGGGCCAGGATCAATGGAGAAATCGAGAGAGCTCCAGCAATCGTTTCTGCAGCGAGCACGAATAGATGCGCGCCGAAAGCGAGCCCGGCCAAACCGAGAGTTGCTTGAAGACCGATGAGTCCAAACGGCGGAACGGCAGTTTTTCTGGCAAACAACAGTGGCTCAACTCCGCCAACCTCCCCCTCCTCGTCCGACTCACTAAACTTCAGCTTGACGTAATAGAGATAGAGGCTTATCAGCCCGACGGCAACCACTGCATGTACCAGTCGCGACGTGATGAAGACGCTGGCCAGCGCGGCACTGTACGCCACGATAAAAAAATAGAGGTCACCTCGTAGATCACGATAGTTCAGTCGGAAGGAAGCCGTTCGCTTGCCAAGTCCGGCATAGACCATCAGGAGGATAGCCAAGCTGGGTATGACCAGCGTGGTCAGCATGAAGGGGGCGCCGAGGATCGCGCCCAACCCCACCTCGGCCTCTGCATGGCTAGCCCCGAAGAAAATTGCAATGACGGGAATTGACGTTTCAGGCAGTGTCGTGCCGATGGCTGCCAACACCCCGCCGACCGCGCCTTCGGACAGATTGAACCGCTTGCCAACCCATTCAATGGCGTTCGTGAAGAGTGTACAAGCGCCCAATGTCACTACGACGGAAACGAGGAACAGGAGGCTGTAGAGGAAGACCGTCACGCGCGTTCTGCGAGCGCACGGCGCGCTTCTTCCATCACATCTTTGAGGGGGCGGCCCGTTCGTTCGGCAATCCGCTTGCAGTCGAGATATTCCGGAGCCGCTTTGGTTTTCGTCTTGCTCACATTGGCGATCTTCATTCGGACGACTCCCCCAGACACCTTCACAGAGACAAAACGCCGGGGGAGGACCTGTCGCGTCACTTCACGAATCCGGACCCCCAGCGTCGTCGTCTCCTGAAACAAGACGTCGAGAATCTGATCCAGCTGCGCCGGAGCTGCGAGGCAGGTCAGAACGGTGCCGGGTCGTCCACGTTTCATGATGACCGGCGCGAGCGTGACGTCCAACGCCTTGCACGAGAATAACTGTTCCATCACATACTCATACGTTTGTGGATGTGCATCGTCGAGATTCGTTTCGATCTGTAAGATAGTATCCTGTTCGCGCACTCCCCGGGATGAGGGCCGCGCAAGTAACACGCGCAAGGCGTTCGGCCAGTCATCGGGATCGGCATCGCCCGCTCCATAGCCGAGGGCAGTCGGCGTCATCAGCGGCATAGGGCCGAACTCCGATGTCAGCGTGCGCAACAGCGCCAGACCGGTCGGCGTGGTGAGTTCACGGGAAGGGCCTGCGCTGTAAACCGGAATCCCTTTCGCTAAAATGGCAACCGCCGGACCTGGTACAGGCAGGATCCCGTGAGCCGATTGCAGCGTCCCGGCACCGATATTGACAGGAGAGGCCGTCACGCGCGTCACGCCCAACAAATCGCAGCAGATCAAGCCACCGACGATATCGACAAATGAATCCAGAACTCCCACTTCATGGAAATGGACCTGATCCTTGGCCACACGATGTGCCTGCCCTTCCGCTTCGGCCAATCGATTGAACACCGACCGGCTTTGCTGCTTGATTTTGTCGGGTATTCGACTCGCGGAGAGGATGGCATGGATCCGATGAAGCGAGAGGGGCTTGCGCAATCCGGTCGAGATCACTACATCTACTTTTGTGGCATGAATCGCCCCTCGATGTACCTGCCGCTTCCGGAGCCTGTAGCCTGAAAGCCGCAGCCTTTTAAGCCCACTCACCAGGTCGGAAAAGGGAACTCCCACATCCACAAGCGCCCCGAGGATCATGTCGCCGCTGATGCCGGAATAACAGTCGAAGTGGAGATGCGCGCTCATGTGCTTCCTTTCCCTGAGCCTTTTCAAACCGCGCCATCTTACCCAAGGCAGAAGCGAACGGCAACGATTAGGTTGGTCGTGCGCGTTACCGGATGCATTGACAGCCTACCGACGCTGTGTTATCCCACTGCACTTGCTGAATCCAGCGAGCGAGAAGGCTGAGGCCGAGGTTACGCGTCGATTAGGCTCTTATTTGCTCAGCCTTAGCCTCAACCTTCCAGTAGCCTGGTAGCGCACAGACCTCTATGACGATCTGCCGGTCCTCAGTCACGTCCTGCTCGAAGTTTTTTGGCTCGTGGAGTGGTCGGATCGGCTGGGTACTACTCTGCAGCGCTTTGCTGTTCTGGGCTCCTTTTGATGCCTCGGCAAAATCGAAACTCCAACGAGCTCCACGCCCGGAACCGGAGCTCAAAATTCTGGACGTGCAAGTCTCTCCTAACCCCTACACAGTCGCATCCGGTTCGTTGCAGTTTACTGCCCTCGTCAAGCTGCCCAAGGAGTTGAACGGTGCAACTCTGCTCGAAGTCTCCTCGTTCATCACGTCGCCGTCGAGAAATTCTCTCCGCTTTTTGACTACGCGTACCCCACTGAATCCTCATCCCGCCTCGACCGACGGCACCGCCCCTCCACAAATTTCTGTCCACCTGACGTGGGACGGATTGGATCAGAAGAAAGCCCCATCCGGCGGAGGGATCTATCAATTCGAAGTACGGGCGAAGTTGCTAGCCAATGATGAGAAGGGTCCCAGGACACAGATGGTAGCTTGGCCGAAACGGGGCACGATCGACGTCAAGTAAACCGCCGCGAGACAGGCGCGACTGACGGGAAACGTTGGGAGTGCACCACTCAGGATGCTCAAAATGGCCGTCCAGCAAGGCCGCAACGAGCGAAGAGGCGAGGCGTACCCTTTGGGTACGTTGAGCCCCTGAGCGACGCGAGAACGAAGCTGGCGGACTTTTTCAGCATCCTGCTAACGTGTTAATTCGGTGGGCCAAACAGCCGGCCCCAAACCCGTTGTCGATATTCATCACACCAACCCCCGCCGCACAGGAATTCAGCATCGTCAATAAGGCAGCGAGGCCGCCGAAACTCGCACCATAGCCTTGACTCGTCGGCACGGCGACAACGGGACAGGGAACCAACCCGCCGACCACGCTCGGTAAGACTCCATCCATCCCTGCAACGACCACGACCACACGGGCTTGCAACAGTCTGCTCTGACGTTCCAGTAACCGATGAATGCCGGCCACACCCACGTCATAGATCGTTTCAACCCTGCTCCCCATCACCTCCGCCGTCACTCGCGCTTCTTCCGCAACTGGAATATCCACGGTGCCGGCTGTAATGACCAACACGTGTCCGAGCAGTGGCCTCTTGGGATCGCGGATCGACACCACGCGCGCCTCGTCATGATATACCGCTCGACGGTCGAGCCGTTTGATAATCGTGGCGACCTGGCGAGTCGCGCGCGTCGCCAACAGGGGGCGATGATGTTTCAACAGAGCTTTCGCAATGGCGCGGACCTGGACTGGCGTCTTCCCTTGGCAGAAAATGACCTCCGGAAACCCCTGCCGCAACGACCGGTGGTGATCGACCGAGGCAAACCCGAGATCTTCAAAAGGCAGCGTGCGAAGCTGTTGGATCGCTGCCTCCACAGACAGAGAGCCGGCTCGCACGTTCGTGAGCAATCGTTCAAGTGCCTGAGGATTCATGCCTGTCCTTTCTCTGGTTTTGCGTCCCGCTCCATCAAATCTGTGACCGCCTTGCGACAGGACTTGCCCTCGAACAAGACCGCGTTGATTTCTTGCACGATGGGCATGTCGACACGATGACGTCGCGCCAATCCTAAGGCCGCCTTCGCCGTCCTGATACCCTCGGCCACTGCTTGCATTGTCCCGAGAATCGTGTCCAGCCGTTCACCCTGCCCCAGGCGGACACCGACCGTATGGTTCCGGCTCAGGCCTCCCGTACAGGTCAACACCAAGTCGCCGACGCCGGATAGTCCATAGAATGTTCGGGCATCCGCGCCCATCGCAACGCCCAACCGTACCATTTCCGCTAATCCTCTCGTGATCAATGCCGCCCGCACATTATGCCCGAGATCCAATCCGTCCACGACGCCGGCCGCGAGCGCGATCACATTCTTGAGCGCGCCACCGAGCTGGACGCCCAATACATCGCTATCGATGTACACACGAAAGGCCGGTGTCATCAGCGCTGCTTGAAATGTCCTGGTCAGTTCCTCGTTACTTCCGGCTAAACAGAGCACTGCCGGTTTCCCTGCGCTGACCTCGGTCGCAAAGCTCGGACCGGACAGGACCATGAAGTCCCGTTGCATGGCTGGAGGAAGGACATCGGTCATGACCTGGGTCATTAGATTCAGCGTATCTTCTTCAACTCCTTTTGTCGCGCTGATGAAGGGGATAGGAGTGGAAAGCGACCGGACCAACTCTCGCAACACCGGACGTGCGACATGGGACGGCACGACCAACAGCAGCCCCTCGCTCTCCGCGGCAAGATTCGTCAAGGACCCGGTGGCGACGAGCGACGGAGGGAGCGCGACGCCAGGCAGAAAGGCCGGATTCTCATGTTGCCCATTGATCGCAGCCACTACCTCCCGTTCATAGGCCCAGAGACGAACCTCAAGGCCCTTCTCTGCCAGATGTTTCGCCAGGGCGGTGCCCCAGGCACCGGCCCCGATCACTCCTATGCGACGAATGGGTGAATGAGTGGATGACATGGTTAAGAAACGATTATGACGGAAGGGATACCATCAACAGGATTTGAGAATTACGCGGATTATAGGAACCGGTTCTTTCGCCTGTCAATGAATGAAGCATGCGAGACGGGCGCGAAAGGCGAGACGGGGATAGGTCTGTCTGGTCTATCAGGTTGTCAGAGTCAGATAACTAAAGCCGGTGGGGATCCTGCGGGATCTGCAAGCTCAGGCCCAGACACCCGCACCGGATTATCGATGGCCACGACCCGTTCTTCCTGGACACACAAGATCTCGGCGAGCGGGGAGCCAATCCACGGGATGAAGGCGGTGCCCGTCTCGGCCGCAGGGATGGCAAAGCGCATGTCGGAAATCCCAGCCAGAGCCAACTCTTTCGGTAATCGATCCTGCAGCGTCCGGAAGGCCCGCTCCGACCGGCCCCGTGCTTCCGGCAAGTAGGCCGCATCAGGGTGATACCCACTTGCTACAAGGCGCGATG
>Ga0105248_10000230_pt1 | contig 64253 bp, 40 predicted proteins | sample KBSS34metaG_FD_81524 | JGI IMG/M metagenome (GOLD analysis project Ga0105248, IMG submission 81524) | Switchgrass rhizosphere microbial communities from Kellogg Biological Station, Michigan, USA - KBS S3-4 metaG | ecosystem: Host-associated > Plants > Roots > Rhizosphere > Soil | place... | reverse complement strand
TGCCCTGTCGCCGGCGTCGGTGGGAGCCATTGTGCAGCGGCGGGCGCGGTTGGCGGGACTGGAGGGGAATTTTGGGGGGCATAGCCTGCGGTCAGGCTTTGTGACGGAAGCCGGCAAGCAAGGAGTGCCACTGCCGGCGGTGATGGCATTGACGGAGCATCGGTCGGTGGCAAGCGTGGTGAGGTACTTTCAGAGCGGTCAGGCGGAAGATAACCCTGCCGCGCGCCTCCTCAAGTGACCTCCAAGACATCGGACGATCCCAGGCAATGATCGGATGCTGATAGAAGCGGAATTGACCGAGGTCGTCACCAGGCGGGCAGGTATGCTCGCGGGCATCGCGGCCCGCTTGCGGCGTGAGAGCTACTACCCGGACTCCCGTTCATGAAGCGCCACAAACTGGTTGGCCCCAGCCGCGCAGGCGACCAGTTTCATTACCACTGGGCCGCGCGTCAGTGCTTGGCGTTGCTCCCGGGATCCAGCGATCTAGTGACAGTTTCCATTGAAGGAGTGTCGGGAAAGGAAAGCAGCAAGCCTATCCCCGAAGGCGACGAGGTGATCGATGTCGGCTTGTACTACGGCGACGAGGCGATCGATCGGGCGCGTCGGTTGCGCTACGTGCAGCTCAAACATTCCACTCGGCATGCCTCGAAACCATCGACGGCAGGCAGCCTCCAAAAAACAATTCGTGGATTCGCCCTGCGCTACGAGGAGCTCCGTAAGCGTTTTGCGTTCTCCGATCTGCGCGACAGATTGCGGTTCGAGTACACAACGAATCGTCCAATTGCTCAAGCGGTGAGCGAAGCCCTTGACGACCTGGCTCAAGGGACGTCCGCTCGTCACCCCAAAGAATCGCGAACGCTGCTTGGCTACTGCAAGTTGGGACCGGGGCTCGCCGCGGAGTTCTTCCAACTGCTGTTCGTCGAAGCCGACGTCCCTGACGTGTGGGCTCAGCGCAACCTTCTGGCGCAGGACATGGCGATGTTCCTAGCCGAAGCCGACTACGACGCTCCGGTGCAGCTGAAGGAACTGGTTACGCGTAAAGCGATGGCGGAAGACGACGCCGATCGCGTCATCCGAAGACGTGATGTGCTACATGCGCTAAAGGTCGACGAGAGCGACCTCCAACCTGCGCCTCGCCAGATGGTCGCGGTGAACGAAATGCTACCGCGTGAGCAGGAACCTCAGATTCTTGCGGTCCTGTTCGCGAGCGATCGGCCGCTGGTTATCCATGCCGATGGCGGGGTGGGCAAGTCGATGCTTGCCCTGAGATTGGCCTCAGCGATGCCTAGTGGCTCTCAATCGGTCTTGTACGATTGCTTTGGCGACGGTCTTTACCGGAGCGCTCTGAGTTTCCGGCATCGTCCCGAGGACGCGCTGGTGCAGATCGCCAACGAGCTCGCCGCTCGGGGACTATGCAACCCGCTGATCCCAACGTCTCATGCGGATGCCAAGCACTACTTGCGGGCGTTCTGCGGCCGGCTCCAGCAAACTGTGAACCTCCTGCGCGCCCGCGAGCCCGAGGCGACACTCTGCATCATTATCGATGCGGCCGACAACGCCGAACTCGCGGCGCAGGAGATGGGCGAGCGGGGATTTGTTCGGGACCTTATCCGTACGCCACTGCCGAACGGAGTGCGCCTTGCGTTGACCTGTCGAACGCATCGGCAGGACCTGTTGGACCCACCACCAGACGTCAACCGAATCCAGCTCTCCCCTTTCAGTCCCGTGGAGACAGCCAGCCACCTTCGCGGTTGGTTTCCCGCCGCCACCGCCACTGAGGTCGAAGAGTTTCATTATCTCAGTAGTGCTAACCCGCGTGTGCAGGCGCTGGCACTGGCGAGCGGTGTCGGGCTTGCCGACATGCTGCGGACACTGGGGCCGGAGCCCACGACAGTAGACAAGGCCATCGGCCACCTGCTCCAGCGCGCGATGGACAAACTAAAGGACCGTGCTGGACGAGTCGAGTCGGCTCAGATCGACCTGATCTGTTGTGGACTGGCCGTTTTGCGGCCATTGGTGCCAATTGAGACGCTTGCTCGGATCTCCGGAACCTCCGAGAGCGCAGTGCGCAGCTTCGCGCTCGACCTGGATCGTCCTCTGTTGGTGAAGGGCGATAGCCTGCATTTTCTCGACGAGCCGACGGAAACGTGGTTCCGCGACAATTTCAAGCCTAGCCCTAAGGAACTGGGCACGTTCATCGAGGTGCTGCGTCCGCTGGCCGCCGAGAGTTCGTACGTCGCCTCGACACTTCCCCAGCTACTCCTGTCTGCGGGCCGGATGGACGAGTTGGTGGCGCTAGCGCTCTCGTCCGACGACTTACCGACGAGCAATCCCATCGAGCGACGCGATGTTGAGTTACAGCGGCTACTCTTCGCACTTAAAGCGTGCCTGAGTCAGCGTCGGCGGTTAGACGCCGCCAAGCTTGCGCTCAAAGCCGGCGGTGAGGTGGCCGCGGAATCGCGACAGATCAAGGTACTGCAGGAGAACACGCACCTTGCCGCCGTGCTCTTGGCGGCCGATCGGCTCGAGGAGATCGTGGCTAGGCGCACGTTCAGCGCGACCTGGATGGGCTCCCACCACATTTATAACGCCGGGCTTCTCTCTGGGCGCGCTGAGTTTTCGGCTGACGCAAATAGTCGCCTGCGCATGGCTTGGGACTGGCTAAGCGCGTGGGCACAACAGGCTGATGAGCAGGGGCAGCCAGACGTCGATGATGACGACCGGACGGAGTTCGCAATGGTTTTGCTGCGCCTGCGAGGCGCTGACGCTGCCGCCAATTTTCTAAGACGCTGGACCGCGCGCCATCTCAGTTTCGCCACCGGCAAGAAGCTCGGAGCGCGCCTGGTAGATTTGAGCCAGTATGACCAGATTGACCTTCTTGCTCACGCGGCAGGAAACGATGTCTGGCTGATATTAGGGCTGGCCGACTCAGTGTCGCACGTGGGCCATGACTTACCTGCCGGACCTCTGAAGCGGCTCATGCACCTGCTCGCTGATCGTCGCGTCCAGTTGGAAGACAACAGACGGTGGACCCACAACCATGAAGTGCTTTTCGCGGTCCAAGCCGCGGTGGTCCAGGCAGCCAAGATCCGCCCGACAGAGGCGATCAGATATGCGGACATCCTGAAGCGCTACCTGCCGACAGAGCCCCCTTCTTACCTGGCAGATGGATTGGGATTCGATCGCGAACCGCTGTTGCGCGCCTACGCCGTTGAAGCAGCGCTGCGTGGTCGCAAACTCGTGGCCGCAGATGTCGCGCCGGCGAAGATCCGTGAGCAACTGCTCGAAAGGTCTGCCCGCGGACGAAGCCACGATGCCGACAGCTTCGAATTGACAATAGGTGGCGTGTTGCCGTGGTTCGTACTTTCGGCCGAAATCGCCTTGGGACGAGTGCCCGAGGACCTGTTGGACCGCTTCGCGACAGCGGCTGCGAGCTCAGGCCAAGCGGAATCGCGCGATTACCATCAGCGCCACAACTTTAGACAAACCGCTGCCTTGGAGTGGGTGCGGAGCCTCTGCCGTGCTGCAGCTACTGACGCGGCCGCATTCGCCGCTTTCCATGCATGGGCCCAGCGTGGTGGTCGCCCCCTCGGGAGCCACACGCTAACCGTTATGGCGCGCCTTGCAGCGCGCACGCCTGGCATGGAGGGAAGAGCCCTGGAGTGGGCGTCGATGGCCTATGACTTATTGGAAGGCATTCGCGAAGATGCCGAGGTTCGAACCACCGCCTACCTCGACCTGGCGCGCGCGGTGCTCCCCGCAAGCTCGAAAGAAGCCGCGGCTTATTTCTCACGATCGGTCGAGATCGCGAGTCGAATCGGCGACGAAAATCTCGACCGCTGGTCGGCACTGCTTCGGCTTGCACGTTCGGCGGCTCAGCTCGAGCAACCCCGTCCGCGATCGGCCTATCGGCTGTCGCGCGTCGCCGAGTTGACTTACGAATACCTCGTTCGCGACAAATATTTCGACTGGGATCAAACGGCAGAGGCGCTGGCCGACTTGTGTGGTCCGTCTTCCCTGGCAATTCTAAGCCGGTGGCGCGATCGCCGGTTCGGTCGCGCCGCCGAACTGCTTCCGGTGGTTGTGTATCGCCTCATGGCGCGCTCGCTCTTGCCGAACACAACGCCCGTGGCTCTCGCGGGCCTGCGCGCTGAATGGGAAGCGGTACGCGATCTGCAGCGCATCGTGAATACCGATGCCGAGCAGGAAACGAAGCGCATGTATACGGGAATTGCGTACCGCTACCTGCGCGTCGAGTCGCAGCCTCTCGCAACGTGGGAATCGCTCGCCGGACTGGCTCGCAACTTGGACATGGGGCTGCCGGACCTCGATCGACTCCTCGTCCTTAATCGGTCCCAAAGGCCCGTCCATAGTGCGGATGCAAAGGCGGAGGATGTTGCTTCCGCCGCTCGCCCCGCTCATCTGCCCGACTGGGATGCACTTTTCAACGGCGTGGATCTTCTCGACTCGGCGTCATTACGAGCGGCATACGCCAAGGCTCGCACCTACGACGGGTTCAATCGGTACGAAGTCTTTTTCCGGGAAGCCGTTCGCCGCACGGAACCGGGTCAGGTGCCGGAACTCGTCGCCGCGGCCGCAGCATGGCCAGACTTCGACACCTTCGAGTTGCGGTACCTTTTAGGCGCCGTGATGGAAACTACTTCGCATCTCGTATCGTTGCGCTCGGCAATACGTGAGGCGACGCTGAGCGTCTGCCGCCACCGACCCTCGCACGTGCGACGCCGCGGCTGGGGAGGAGATTCATTGTTCGACCAGCTAGACGCCGATGGCATCCTGCCTGAACATGTTGCCGCACAGGCTGCCCTGGACAGCTACGCGACCAACATCGAATCTCTTGGTGCGGGTGCACTGTTCCACATGGTGCAGTTGCTGGCTTCTCATCTCACAGCCGACCACGCGGACGAGGCGCTCCACTTCGGTTTTGACCTCCTCGAGGACGTCTTGCGTCCCGATGATGGCGATGGGACCTGGGCTGCGGTACTTCAGCCTCCCGCCGACGTAATTGAGGCACTTGCGGGCTATGTTTGGGCTGGCCTTGGCTCTCCTCGGCTGGCCGAACGATGGGAGTTCGCTCACGTTGTCAGGACCTGGGTGGAGCTGGGACAGACAGACGCACTCGAGGCCCTGCGTTCGCGCGTTACGAATGCTTCTCCCCTACCCTTCGTCGATGCGGGCCTGGTGTTCTACAGCTGGCACGCACGCCAGTGGTTGCTCATCGGCCTGGCGCGTGGGGCGTTGGAGAGGCCTTCGGCGCTGCAATCCTGGCTGCCGTACTTGCGCGGCTGCTTGAGTGAGAGTCATGTTCTGGTACGTGCAATAGCTGCTGCTGTGTTACGTGAGGTACAGGCGGTGGTTCCGGAGACTAATGAAGCAATCGCGGCGGAGGCGGTGAATAGTTCGCCTTTTCCAGTAGAGGAATACACCGGTTGGCGCGATCCGCACCCGGACGCCGAGGCCCCGGACGAGACCGGCCTCAGTGAGGACGAGCAATATTCCTTTGGCATCGACATCGGGCCTTACTGGTTTGCGCCGCTGGGCAACGTGTTCGGCGTAACTGAGGCGGCTATTGCCAAGTACGCCCGTCGGGCGCTTCGAGAGCGCCTCAACGTGCGTACCCGCGCGAGTCGCGAAGACGCCCGCCATAAGAGAAAGATCTTCGACGACGGCGAAACCCACCATTCGCACGGGAGCGTGCCAGCTACCGACGACCTGCGTAGCTACCATGCCTACCATGCGCTGATGTTCGTCGCCGCAGAGCTGCTGAAGACGCGCCCTGTTCGAAAGCGCGCCGATGACGAGTTGGACGAGTTCCAGGACTGGCTCGGAAAGTATTTGTTGACCCGGTCAGACGGTCGCTGGATCTCGGATCGTCGCGATCCCCGGCTCGCACTAGACTCGACTCAGCCGGAGCCCTCGCTCGATCGTGAGCGGTGTTGGTTGGTGTCAGCTGAAGACCTCAATGCGCAACTGCGCACCGATGACGGACTGCATGTTCTCTGGGGCTATTGGCACGGTAAGGACGAACACATCGGCGAGTCTGTGCGAGTGCGAAGTGCCCTTGTGAGCCGTGTGGGCGCAGAGTCCCTCCTGGCAGCCCTCCAGACGGCGCCGGACCTCGACCGATTCGCCCTGCCCGATGCCGACGAGTACGAGTCGCTCACATTCGGATCCCTACAACTTTCCGGCTGGGTGTTGTGGGAGCGCGAGATCAGTGGAGCGGACGATGATGATCCGTGGGCTGGAAAAATTAGCTACCCCGGTCCTGCGCCCGATGACACGACGGTTTCCTCCTTAGGCCTCTCGAAACATTCGGACGGGAGGCGGTGGACAGCTCCGCCCGACGTGCTGCTCCGAAGCGAATCGTGGGCGCACCATGTCGGTTATGGGCGCGAGCAGGAAGACCTGCAGGGAACCCGGTTGAGCGCCAACGTCGCTTTTCTACGCCGGTTGCTTGAAACTCACCCCGAAGAACGGTTGATCGTGAGTGTTGCGGTGCGTCGCCGACCGCCGCGCCACCAAAGGAATGACGATTCGTTCTCGGCATATCCGCAGTCCTACACTCGCTACTACCTCCTGGATTCTGATGGAATCGCACGCACGCTCTAATGCGATCATCGAGTTGGGCAAGCTGCTGGTAGTCCAACTTGAACTCGGCGATGACTTGCTCGCCCAATGGCTAGCTCATGATTTAGCCGAGCATCTACGTGCCGTCGATCAAGTAGAAGGTGAGGCATTGATTGTCGCGCGCGAAAGGTGCGTTCGCGCCATTCTCTTGCTCTGGGACCGCAGAAGCGTGTTCCCACTTCGCCTCCGGCCATTTAGGGCGCTCGAACCGTTGATGCGCACGCTCGCGTCCTTGGACCTTGAGGAAAAACGCAATCGCTTTCTTCCGTCGTCGATGGTGGAGGCTGAGATCAAGGATGCTACGCCGGTCGCCAAGCAGTGGCTCGAACTATCCATCGGTCTCGATTACACCGCTCGCGTCCTGATCCGGTATGCACTAAATGCCGCCGCTGCAAATGCAGTGGCAGACGCACTTCCGTGGGTGGAACTCGCCAAGCAAGCGAGTCTCGAACTCGTACCCGAAGCGCCGATCGTGCAGTTCGTCTTGCACGGCAACGGCGAAGCCTCACTGGACCAGGCCGAGCACGAGCGCCTCCGCATCCAGATCGAAAAGCTCGAAGCGTTCACTCATCTGGCGGGAGATGTTGCAGCCGAGCTGCGTGCAAAACTGAGTTCCGGCGAGGAAACGCTCGTAGGTCAGCCTGCCGCCGACCATGTGGATACGAAGCCACCGCGCGCGGGCGCGTCCGAAAAGAAAAAAAAGCGCAACAAAGCATCGCGGCACGCTAGGTGATGCTGAGCAGGCTCTTCATCGCTATAGGCAGCCCTTGACCATCCGGGCCTCGCCGCTGCGGTCTCCAGCATCGCACCGGTGAAGCGGCGTCGCACCACGATAAGGTTCGTTAAGTTCCCGACACTCAATGCGTCTTCTGTCGAAAAACACTGACTACGAAGTTTGCGAGGACAAGAGATGACCGAGTACGGTCAACCCACAAAAGTGCGGGCGCGTTCGGTGGCGCTATCGCACGCCGTTGAGTTACTGACATCACGCCGCAAACACGCTGCTGTCGTGCCGAGAGACTACGTGGCCAGAATCAAGAAGACTCTGAGCGCGCGTGTGGGCACGCCAGACGCTCACTTCGCTGCTGCTTGCGACGGAGACCTCGTCAAGGCTTGGGAGGCGTTCTGGCTCAGCAAGGTGGGATCCAAGGAACCTTCTGACCTGACCATCGCCTACTTGGCGGGACCCGAGCCTCTCAACGATTTCCGGCAACTCGTCAAGCTCGGCGTTCATCCCCATAACATATTTGGGTTTGAGTCTGACGCAAAGGAATTCAACCAAGCCTTGGAGGCTTCCAAGACCTCGGAGTTTCCGCTGCTCAAGATCATCAGGATGCCGTTGGAGCGATATCTCCAGGCGGTCCCAATGTCGTTCGACATTATCTACTTCGACGCTTGTGGCCCCTTGCCGAGTCCAAGTCAGCGCACGTTACGCACCGTTGCGACCGCCTTCAGGTATCAGCGCCTTAATCCTCTGTCCGTTCTGATTACGAACTTCGCCGGACCCGATCCGAGCAACACCGCGTTGATCAAATCCTTCGCCGATCTAGTGAGCGGCTACCTCTATCCCCGTGCGTTCGGGGAATCGGAGAATTCCGATTGGAATCTAAAAGAGGGACCAATCTCCGATGGATTTGCGCCGAAAACCCCAAACAGCGACTCCTTCTTCGACACCGTCCTCAAGGATCTGCCTCGCTACTACGGGAACTTCATCACACGTCAACTGTTTGACCTGGGATCATTCATCGTTCCCTTGGCTAGGCTCGCTTCAGGAGGTTCCGCGAGTTTGTGGAACACGTTTTTCACCAAGAGCGCTGAGGATCTCGCCAAGCTGGCGGCTCAGATGAAGACCATTTCGGTAGAGGGAGAAGGTGGCGACTACATCATCGATGCGCACATGAACGCTCTGGGCTGGACGTTCTGCGCTTTGCTCGACGCCCACGACACCGAGGACTATCCGACCCTCGAATCACAGTCGGAGGCCCTGTTGCAAACTTGGAAGCGCGAGCTGAGTGGATCACCTGAAATGAAGGCTCGCGATGCCATCGACGCCTATTGTCTGCTCAGGAACGTGCAGAATCCGGATTGGCTTACTAAGGGGATGGAGCAACTCCTCATCGGCTACCAGTATCTGCAGAACATGTACATGTTCTGTGATGTGCCGACGAGCGAACTTGCTCTATTTCCCGTCATGGCTCAGTTCTCTTACCCATACCACTATAACGTGCAGGAAACGCGGCGCTACCGATACGTTGCGGAAGGCAAGTCCACCGACATGTTTCTGGACGTGATTCCCTTCGACACGTGCCGCTATTTATACGATTGGTTGCCGTCCACGGAACTAGTGTCTGAATCTTTCGATCTGGCTGCTCACCAACTTGTATATCGCTTCGCACTTGATGCCCTGCTCAAGCACTCGATTCGATACAACAATGAGTACGTCTTCGGAGGGCATGTCATCGGAGTCAATGAGAAAGGTTATACGGAGCACCTGTTGATACCGAGACAAATGCTCACCGTTTGATCCAGTTCTCGGGGCTACGCGACTAGGTCGGCGGGCGAATCGCGTTTGTTTCTACCCAACCGTCCCGTTCTTACACAAAATTACCACCTCGGTTCGGGTGCAATTTGTTGCGATCCAACAAGCAAAACCCAGCCTCATTCGACTGCGATCGTATCAACAGGTCGCCAGCTTCAACATTGGCGCCTTGTGTCACTCTACGTCCGCACCATAGAGACGCTTCATCGGGACGTTGCTCGCGCGTAGCGAAGCTTTCGCCGTGGATCTAACCATCTTGTGCCGACGCCCAGACATGCACCCACCGCGTCCACGCGCGTTTACCTTCCCTACCCGCGATAACGCTCCCTAATCGCGCGCTCATAACTATTTTCACCTAATACTGTAAGCTTTCACTAAGCATTATCATCGATCTAGCGAAAATAAAACGTGTGACTATTGAGTGCGACATGCTGCGGGCAGTTCTTCGGCCGGAATGTTCGGTGACGAACAGGTCCATTTGATGCCATCGGCGCTGACTATAGGCGAATAGACAAGCTGTCGATTTGGTGTTTTTTCCGCGAATGCCACTGTGATCTCACCGCCAGGGCCTATTGAAGCAAAGGTAGACTCCCAAGTAATCTGAGCGCTTTGAAGACCGACGTCGTAGTTAGATGACGGCAGAGTGCCATGAGTTGCGTAGTACTCGTTGATTGCCGTCGTCAGTCCATCAGCGAGTGCTACACCTTCCGAGACTCGCGAACGTATGGTGTAGTCTTGGTATGCTGGGAGTGCGATTGCGAGCACGAGAGTACAGGCGGCGGCAGTCGCAATCAGCCCCACGATATGCTTCTCACGCGCGGTCGTTACATTGCTTTGAATCTGCGCAAACCACGATCGCAGTGATCGGAGTCGAAGTGGTGTCCTTGCCTGCCTCTGGGCGGCCACTTGACTCCTCTTTTGAACAGCATCCGTGAGCAGATTCGTCGCGGTCGAGGGCAGCCAGCCGCTTAGTTCCATAATCGATAGCGCCTCCACGAGCGATGAAAGTGGAACGCGATGAACATCGAGCAGCCGTCTCACGAATATTGCATTGATATTGACTGGCTCATCTGTCTCCAATGTGGCGTCCCGAAGGGTTAGCATTAAATCTCGCTGAAAGCCACTGAGCCCCGCGGCCGCCCCAGGATACTTTCTCAGCGCCGATACCAACTCATCCCACGCATACTTCTTCGCCAGTTCAGCGAGTACGCGTGCCGCTTGCTCTTCGTCTTGCACCGTGCCGATCCGGGCTGCGAGCGGTGGTGCGTCGTTGCCTCTCGTGAAGCGCCGCCAGATAGTTGCAATCCTTGCCGCCGCTGAGATGACGGGCGCAGCCACGGCATCAATGACCACTGCAACGGAGCTCTGGTCGGATGGCCGACGGCTGAGCCGTCTGGACATTCGTCGGAGCTTCTTCAAAACCGTGAGCGCGCCCGCCGCACTGTTCGCTCCAGCTTCGTTAGAGGTATTGGAAAGCAGTTCCTTCCTTGCACTATACGCATGGTGCGACCAGGCGACGTAAAGCCCTCCCTGATCAACCAAGTCCTCCGCGAACCTGAAAACTGGGATAGCAAAAGACGCGGATACAGCGAGCAGCTTGGAAACTTCTAGCAATACGTCCCAGCTGCGCGCGAGAATTGGCGGCCCTTCAAGCGCCGCCAGCGAGAATTTGATGGCTTCGAGTTCCTTTGACGTGGGCGCTGATGCCTTTGCCCTAGCGACGGCCCACTTCAGTGCCGCGATGTCAGGAAACGAACTTCCTAGCAATCTCTCGGTATTCCCTACGACAGTACTCGCAAGATCAATCTTTGGAGGCTGTTCGTCGAGCAGTAAATAACCCGCGTATATACCTAGCATCGGGTTTTCGTATTTCCCGTCCAAAAGGTGTTGCATGCTCTCGGGACTGAGATAGTTGCGGCCGTCAATCAAGCCCTGACGAATAGTTTCTTCGGCCACGAACTCCTGCTTCAAATCGAAGAAGTTCGCACTGAGGCGATCAAAAACTATGGCCATACCGGCAAGGTCAGGCAGAAGACTGTACGACTTAGCATCAGGGCTCACCACATTGAGGTAGACCTGTGTGGTCCAGCCTTCAGACGTCGGTAACGAAAAGCACACTGCCTCTTGCCCTCGCCGGTACGACAGAGAAAAGGAACCCGGGTTCACTTCAGCCTTGATGGCCAAATAGCCATTGCCGACATCAAAAGTTCCTTGAGTATCCAATAGGGCGACGTGTTTCCCGCTTGCGTCGAGCAAGCTAAATCCCATGAAACTCTCTTTGTACGCGCTCTCTTCGACTTCAGTTGTCGCGATCTCATGATTCGATATGGCGGTATTGCGCCTTGAGGGATCACGGATGCACACCATAATTGCGCTACCGCTCCCCGCTTTCACTGCTGGTGCGGCACTACTTAAAAAAAGGTCTACCGCAGAGACGTGGTGCTCATGGCTCGTTGAGGTCGCCGCGAGTGGGATGGGGCTCTCAAATTTAGGAGCGTCGAGGCGCATCTCTAACGCGATCTCACCAGGAGGTAGTGCAAAAATTAATTCTGATTCCTCATCCCCAACGATCACTTTCATCGCGTACAGACCAGGCGCAACGCTTGCCCTCAGTGGAGAGATCCCTCGGCAGACAACCTCGAATGACCCATTCAGAAGCAGAACCTCCGCTTCCGGGTTGTTGGTGAATAAGAGTACCGTTCGGTCAGAGTTGGATGTAGCCATTGCTTCCATCCACCTTGAACGTGTCGGTCTTTGCCGGCACGTTGACCCTGTATTGGTACAGGCCCATTCTCATTCGAAGACGAAGCTCCGTCTCGATGCGTTCAAAGGACACGAGTGCCGCGCCATCGGGAATGGGATTTTTCGTTCGATTGCTTAGATCGAATACGGCGATAGACCTGAAGCTCGGGTCGAAGATTTCAAGAGTGGCCCCAAGAGTGGCCGGTGGAAGCTTAAACGTGATCAGACTCCCTCGGCCCTTTGTATTGAGAAAAATGTCGCCAGATGCTGGCACGTATACCTCCGGACGCGGAGCCGAGTCGGTGCCACAGATTGCCTGCCAGTTCTGCAAGAGCTGCTGTTTCAGCTCGGATGAGCTAATAGCGTTCTGAGAGGATGCGGGCAGTTCTTCGAGAAGTTTCAAGATCGCGTGCGTGAGAAGGCCATAGACCTTATTGCCGCGCTCTCCGATGGCCCGCTCCTGCGCCTTGCCCCCTTTTGGAACAGCATAGACGCTCAGCAGCAGAACGCCGGCCGCGAGCTCATCATCTGGTGTATCGCGATACGATGCCGCGCGTGGCACTCGGGCAATCTCCGAGTCGCGACAACAATCCATAATGAGCACGATCTCCTTGAAGAGCGCACGGCCCTGTGCAACTCGTGCATATTGGGTCCCGAAGATGTGCTCGTAGAACTCCCGCGACGCATTGGCGCAGTAGAGAGCGGCCTCCGCAGGCCTGTCCAAACTTCGATTGCAGAAGCCATGGCCTGAGAAATACAAATACAACCGGTTCTTGACGCGCTCTGCTCCCAGCGCTAGCCGAGACCTCATAATTTTCTTGAAGTGGAGGTCAAACTCGGCTGGGATCGGCGGCGCTTCGTCTGGGTCGATTGACGTCGGGTAGGGCTGAGGTGTCTTGACAATCTTAATGTTTTCTTCAATCAGCCCACCACCCTGTGGGCTCATCAGCCAATCCTTAACCAGCAGCAGATCGTTGGGCGGGCCGTCGATCGTCGGGTAGGAGGGGTCGGCATACGACGATATGCAAGTCAGGATCGCAAAGTCATCCGTTGCCATTCCGCTATCCTCAGTAGCCTGCGGTCAAGATCGAGGAGAGACTGTCAAGTGTTTTGATGTCGTCGTCGAAATCCCCGTGGGCAACCGCCGCGCTGCTCAAGCCGATGCCTCCTTCCACGATAGACCAGACTGCGCGGGACTTGGCGCCCGAAGCCAGGAACGTTCTAGCAGCTTCCAGCTTCGGGAAGCCCGTCGCGTCGAAAACCTGGCGCTCTGTAATGTAGCGGTGCATCCCGAGGATAGGAACGTCGGCATCACCCTCGACCACTCCGGAAACAAAGTACAGCAGCGATCGTGGGTAAATGACCGACACCAGACGGTCCTGCTGTTCTACGCCATCTTGCATCCCAAAGGTTCTAAAACCTCTGATGCGCGGACCATGATCGCGCAGCACGTCGGCAAAATCCTCGGCGCGACAGGCGGGCGCGAGGAAGACGACGTCATAGACCAGGCCATGGGCAATCTCGGCCGAGCGTTTGATCCAATTGTTGATGTAGACCGCGCCCGTACTGTGGCCAACAAGCGTAATACGGGGCTGCCCTCTGCCTGCCTCAAGGAGTTCTGCCCACGTCGCGAGCACCACATTGCCCGCGCCGCATTCCGTCTCTGGGGCCAGAGCATCGGCGGTGTCCTTCTTCATTTGACGCCAGATAATCTCGCCGGCTTTCGTGAGATAGGCTGCGCGCAGAACCTCCTCGACAGTTGTAGTGTATGAACCATGATCGCGGTGATGCGCGAACCGGCGGATCACCGCGAGGACGACCTTGGCCACGAACTTGGCAACCTTGAGCCAGACGATGCCTCCCCTAGTCTGCCCGGCAACCCGCGGGTGCATCGCGTTGAGAGCGGCCTCGTCCACCAGTACGCTGACTTCCAGTGGTTGGACATTGCCTAGTCCCTTGGTAATTGCAGATGAGTCCACCCTTCCATCTGCAACGAGAAGTCCTGTGATGGTTCCCTGGAACGTAGGGTCTGACTCAAGCTCGGCCTCGATCTTCAACGCCAAATCTTCTTCATCGGGTTCGGCTGCCTTGGTCACCCGACCAGAATGGGAGGGCGAATCTCGCAGCGGTGGCTCAGAAGACACTCCTGTAAGGTACTTGTCGAAGTCCTCGCGGAGTCGAGCCTTATCTACAGCGCTCCCAGAGCCTCTCGTCGATATCGAACTCGTTCCCTCTCGCAGTACCCACTCGGCCACCTTTTTCAGCAGCTCGTGGAACACTTTGTCCTGAAGGATGTCCTTGAGATTGTTCCGAATCGACTCGACGAAGCCGCCCTCCCAGACCGAAAAAATGGGATATGTACCAGCAGCGTCGTATCGACCCGTCAGACGATCCGCAATCGCCATTGCGGAAGATTCGTTAACTAGAGCGCCGTGGAAGTGAAGAACAACGCCATTAGGCTGGACTGTCTGGTATGCCTGAGCTGCCACGCGCCGCGCATCCTCAATAGAAGTGACGCTCGGGCCGAGTTTCCCTCCTCGCGAATGAATAATGTGGTCGCGCCGTATGTCCATGCATCACCTGGGTCAAGTGCCAAGAACCAAATGGACGAATAAGCCCTGCTGCATGAACTTCCCCTTCAGAACTGAAGCCACGAAATGTGCCTAGCCGCGATAAGGTGGCCTAATCGTGTAGACATCTGCTTCCGCCATTTCCAGCAATCGCTTTCTCGCCATCCACAGATTCGAACGAGGAGCAAAGGACAACAACCGCGCCTCTTTTGGCCAATTCAATGGTTAGTGACTTAAGGGCGACAGGTCGAACTTCGTACCAACAAAAACGCCGCCCACAAAATGATCGGTGGTACTCCATCCCATTCGAACGCCTCCGGTGAAATTGCTGTCCTTGTCATGTAGCAGGTACACAGGGACATCAATCGCATTGTTGTGACGGCCATCGGTGGTGGCCAAGTCGTGGGACACGGTCACCCCCACGGGGAGTTGGTACCCATTGTTTAGCGCAAAGACGTTGCGCGACTGCAATGAGACGATCCGATGGACTTGGTCCTTGGGCGCGTGCAGCTTACCGATACTGCAGGTGAGGAGCATGGCCGTACTGTTGATGCAGGCGGCTTTGTCGGTGTCTTCCTTGTACGTGTGTGCGAAATCGACGCCAAGTCCTATGAACTTTAGGCGATCGGCATAGTAGAGTCCGGCCAAACCGCCGACGTTCCAACTGATCTTGGAATCGGAAAGGGCGGGTTTGGACACATCGCCGCCAAAGTACTTGTATACATTGTGCGTGGCCGCAGCGTGCAGATTGTAGAGGATGCCCCCACTTATGTGGCGCATGTAGTCCTCGAATTCCGCTGCCACATCGCGCGCCACCGCGCCTTTTGCAATCGCCGCGAACACCGCATCGGATGTACACACGCCCGCGACGCCTGCCTTTCTGCAGAAGAGCAGCATAGTGGTGGGCTGCCTGTCATCGTCCCGCACCGCGATGGTGTAGTCGCCACCTACGGTCAGGCCACCGGGTAGACCCGTGGTACTGCCAAAGCGCGCCTCGTTGCTCGACTTGTCACTGGGCGAGGTCACCTTGAGGGCGAAGGTCCACTCTTTGGTGCGCTCGATGTCCCACTTCTGAAGCTCGGGCATCTTGACTGGGTCACTGCGCCCGGATCGTGCAAACGCGATGGTCGCGGTCGTGCCGGTCGTGGATGTCTCCAATAGAGCATGCGCAGCGGTGCCAGATGCAGGCGCGCCCAATCCAGCCGCAGCGGAGACACGGCTGTCGAACAGCGGCTTGGTTTTATCTTCCGCATCAGTTGCTGCCTGCGCAGGCCGAGTGGGGTCGGTTTTCGTCGAGTTAGTCGCAACCGCTGCAGCGGTCGTTGCCGGCGAAAGTGTCACCGCGTCATTTGATCCCGTATTCTTTGTCACTGCCGAATGCGCGACTTGTTCGAGAAACGCGGGATCTTGCTTCAAGGCCCCAACGACTGCCTTGAGAAACGCAGGATCACTTCGCAGCTTGGCAATGGCGGTCGCTGTGACAGGATCCGTGGACTCGAGGGGATCCGCAGCGCAGGCCTCAACGCAAGCGAAGAGCAAGCACATACATTGCAACCCAATCCACGGCCGTGCAGAGAGTAGGCGATTCATAGGATTCCCCCACTGGCCGGCACAGGGAAGACAGCAGCATGCGTGCCGCTGCTGGGGCTCGCCGGCAAGGTCGTTGTAATCGGGGGCGGGACGACCGGCATCATCGAGCTTGGGTAGGTGAGCGTGATCTTGATGCTGGCGGGCATGATCGAGGCATCGAAGCTCGCCTTGAAGATATAGCCCGCGCCCTTTTTGGCAGGCCAGGTGCCCTTTCCGTCTTGATCAAGCGGAATGGGGACGGCGCGGCTGACCGGACGTTGCGGAGCAGGGTCGAAAAGGGTGGCGGACAACAGGGGCCGGCTCGCGTTCGTGCAATCCACTTTGACGGCCATCATTCTCGTAACATCGTCGGATGCGGATGCCAGCGCGGCTTGAAGCGGGCTGCCCGGCGGCACTGTCAACGCGACTTGAAAACCCGAGCGCTTGCTGACGGATTTCTTCTTCGCGACCGGTTTCTTCGTCAAAGAAGCTTTGCCGACGGTGTTTTTTTTTGCCGCTGCTTTCTGGCGAACGGACTTCTTTGCGACTGCGGACTGACGTGGTTTCTTCTTGCTCGATGACTTAGTGGATGATGGAGCTTTCGATCCCGCGCTTTTGCGTTTCCTCTTTGGCGTGCCCATGCTGATCTCCATTTAAAAGGGAAGTCTAATTGCATGAGACTTTGGCGATGATTCGCTCGAAAGAAGTCAATATTTATTTTATCACGAGCCGGGCCAAACAATTTAAGCAATATTCCGCAAATAATTTATTGGATTAACTGCCAATGCTCTGAATTGATTTTTCGCAATGCCCGTCACTTGACAAAAAGCGGAGGCCAGGACAGGAATCACACGTTCCTTTTGTGCGAGCTCTGCTGGCCAAACTATGCTCCAGTCTGTGGCCAGACTATGCTTTTACTCACAATCACAAAGTAAGGCGGCATACCCGCGATAAGCACCTCTAATCGCTCCGCCTCTACCCTCGATAAAGCTCCCTAATCGCAACTCAGCCCCACACCCCAACGCAGCAGCGCGGCTAGACGCGCTGCATGAGAGGCATTGGATTCGAATCGGCGCGCCCCCCTGGGTACGTGCGTGCGTAGTCAGCAAAATCCCCTGTGCACGATTGTTAGATCGTCGAGAAACCCAGAGCAAGAGCAGAAGAGCTCTGCTCTACTCAGCATCCCTGATGCTGACTGCGTATTCGATGCTGGGAAGCGGGAGAAAGCGCACCTATGCAGCTAGGCTAAGGAAAGCCACTCATTCTTGCTGGACTCAGGAGCACTGCTGAGTGAGATGGGTCAATTCGAGGTCTACAAGCCACTTACATGACCAGACATCCATGGCGATCAGCGACATCGATCGTTGCTTCCATGCCTGCGTTGAATTCCAGAAAATCCTTCTCGATGCCATCGCTGAAGATAACGCCGTGGTTGGCCATCTGTGAGACGAGCCGAAGGGGTGCACCACCAGCGATTTTGCCGAACACCAGCTCTGTTTGCGTCGTGCGGCTCGGGAACGGTTCACGAACCGTGAAATACAGATGATGTGCGTCCCAAGGGAATCCAATGTTCCGCAAGGCTGCAACCTCCGGCTGTATCTCACCTCCGACGATTCCGACGGCACCGGTCACCAGACTACGAAACCAACCCGTTGAGCCGAGTCCGGTGGAGACAATGATGCCACTGGACGACTGTGTCTCCGCAACGTCGCCGAGCTGGATGCGATATCGCGCAGAAACATGTGACTTCGGTCCAATGAAGAGATCGTTGACGGCGAGCAGCTGTTGACCGTCGCTCAACCGCGCCCGCGCCATGGTGACCGATCGGGTGCTGCGGATACCGGCAAACGTTTCTGCGGCGATGACATGCAGATCCCCCACCGTGAATGGCAGCAACGCTCCATCCCATCGTTGAGAATCCGGGTTCACACCGATCACGCGCTGACCGTCGAGATACTTCAACGTGTTTGCGACCAAGCCATCTTGCCCGAGCACAACGACCAATGCGTCCGGCGCGAACAGGAAGGTCGGCAGCAATCCGCGATCGAGTCGTTGGACACGCCCGAACCGCATGAGCGTGGCCTCGGCGGTCGTGATCGCTTCGCGATAAATCTGATGTTCGATCTCATAGTCCGCAAAATCCGCACCGAGATGCTCGACGTAGAAACGTGCCTGTTCGATTGTATTGAAGCGCGCGATCAGATCGTCCAGACGCGTGCGCCGCGTCACCAGCACGATGTTCCGTTGCAGTGCATCCATGGTTAGGCGGCTCTCGGCGCTCTCGCCTTGGTCAGTTGCTGCAGCAGCTCTGGCGAGATGTTGAGTTCACCGATCTTGCCCGCGTTCTCGGCAAGCCCCTGAAAGGCCGAGGCGATCAACGTCGAGGGATCGACCGAGCCCAATGTGAGCGCTTGCAGAATCTTCGGGTCGATATCGCGTAACGTCTTCAGAACAGCGTCGAGTGCATAGGCCTTGGCGTCCGCCTCGCGTCGTGCGTTGGATGCCTTCAGTTCAGTCAGTGACTCATTGCGCCTCTCGAGTTCGATCCGGCCGGCCATCGCCTGTTCGTCAATGGCCTGTCGCTTTTCCTGCACCGAACGTTCCGCCTCCATCTGTGTCTCGCGGATCTGGCGCTTCTTGGTCTCGACGGCGATCTCGGTGTTGAGTTCGTTCTCTCTGATAGCGCGTTCCTGTTCGATCGCCGCGTTGCGCCGCACGTAGAGCGCGTCATCGGCCTGTTTGAGGATTTGCTCACGCACTTGCGCTTCGAGGGCTCGAGCCGTATCCGGCGTCGGCTTCACCGCGAGGATCGAGAGATCCACCAGGTCCAGACCTGAGGCCGGCAGACTCTCCGGTGCTGACAACTGCGCGCGCACAGACTGGACGAGGCGATCCGAACCCCGCAGCAGCTCGTGCAAGGTCATGCCCTGCAGCAGCGAGCGCAGTTGCACTTGTACAGCGTTGACCACACGCTGCGCGACCTTCGGCGGATCCTCCGACGCATACTCGCCACTCGCTTTCAAGGTGAAGTTCATCAGGCTGGCCAGTGTCTTCGGATCGGAGACGCGCCAGGTCACCTGCCCTTGCACGGTGACGTCCTGGAAGTCGCTGCTGACCTCGCGAAACATGAAAGGTGTGTCGACGCTCTCGAGCGGAATCGAGACCAGCGACGCACTCGGCGCGAAATAGAAGAATGCCAGACCCGTTCCTTCGCGCACCGGCTGACCGTTGCGGTACTGGAGCACGTACGTGCTGGGGCTGGCTTTGACATAGCGGATCCCAAACATGGCTCTCTCCTCAATTGGCCAGCGCGGCGTTGGCGCGTGCGCGGACGTCTGCGAAGGTCCAGTCACGCAAGAGGTTGCCATTTTCCCAAACGGTCTCCATTGCATGTGTCCATCCATGCGCAGGCACGAACTCGCTGGGATCAGCTATGTCGGGTGGTACGGTGACCGTCTTCCAGCTGCCGTACTCGCGGTGGTGCAACAGGACAAGACGCCCCCGCTTGGAGACCTTGCCGGTGTCGGTTACGGGCTGTTTGTAGACATCGACCCAATGACCATCGATGTGAGCCGCCGAACATTTCAGGGCGAACTTCTGGGTATCGCGATCAAGGCGCTGCAGCAAAGCGCCGCCCATTCCGAACGCGACGTTGTCCGTTGCAAAGCCGGCCGAGGTCGTGCGCTCGAGGATGGCCCGGATGCTCGTCGGATTGATGCCATCCCCTTGGATCACGCGTACGTGATTCAAGACCTTGTAGCCCTTGCCATTGATCGTGCTGCCAAACGCCTCATCGAGCAGGACCAGGCTCTTGTGCACGACGTCGACCGGATCGCCAGAGTCAGGACGGATCACAATCGTGGCGCCCGATCGGATCACCTCGTCTCTGAGCTCACGCCCCCAGTACTCGCTGATCGCATGGAAAATGTCGTAGCTATCGGAGACGACGGCGACCAACGAGCCTGGCTTGGCAAAATGCCGAAGCATGTTGCGGTACGCGTCGACCTCATGTTCCCTGCCCCAGCTCGTGATTGTGCTGTGCTCGGCGGCGGGAATCGAGAACGCGGCCATTGGCTCGCCATAGTAGGCACGTGCGGTCAGCACGCCGGACACTGTATCGGTGCCCATGAAGTTGACCAGGTGGGCTGCGCCCCCAATACCGGCAGATTCGAGGCTAGAGACACCACGAGCCCCGAAGTCATGCAGTTTGAAATTGATCTGACTGTCGGGATCGTCACTGGTCTTCTGCAGGAACTCGCGGATCGTGCGCTTTACATGCCAACTGATCGTGGCAACCGTGACCGGATACCACAGGCGCAACAACAGGGTCTCGATATAGGACGGCAACCAGAACGCGTCGGGATCAGTCGATTCGATCGTGACCAGAGCGTTGTGGGTCGGCACGACGGAGCCCTCGGGCACCGCACGAACACGTAGCGGGAGACGCCCCCCATGACGATCGACAATGCGGCGCCAACCTGCGTCGTTGAATGGCTCGCCATGGGCCGCGAAGAAGTCGCGCGCCTCGTCGACCATACCGTGGGTGACCGGCGTACCCAGTGCGCTCTTGAGAATGGCCTGCAGGCCGAAGAATACGGTGCGGTCGTATACGCCACCGCGGGATTCGACATAGAAGAACGTTGCGTCCACGCCGGGCGGGTACTGCAGCCAGTGCGACGCCTTGTACGAATCGGTGTTGAGGATCAGGTTGTCGAGGTGATGCATGACGGAAGCTCCTTCGCGTCAGGAGAAGCCAGCGGTCTATCCGCCGGCAGGAACAGCCGGATCAACTCCGGCCGAGAAAGAACTCGAGAATGTGCAGGTGGTCTTCGTAGAGCTGCGGGCCCATCTCCAGCGCCTCGCTAACGGGGAACCAGCGCGCCTTGTCGGCGTCGTCACCGCCTCGGACCGCGGGAAGGTCTCCGCTCGGGAAGTCGAAGTGAAACGCATGCGTGATCGTGCGACCGCGCTGCGATCGATCGGGATGGTCGAAGACGTAGCGACCTTTGAGCGAGCCTTTCAGTACGGGCAACGGCAGTTTCAGGCGTGTCTCTTCGCGCAATTCCCGCAAACACGCCGTCTCGATCGCCTCGTCCCGCTGTACGAAGCCTCCTGGTAGCGCCCAGAGTCCCCTCCCCGGCTCGGCACGACGACGCACCAACAGCACATGGCCCGAATGCACGACGACCGCGTCGGTCGTTACGAAAGTAGGCGGATACGGCGCGTTGGCCCACGCTGCACGATAGGTCTCGATGAAGCGATACTCAGCGACAAGGTGCGCGTAGGCCGGTGAAGTCTTGCGGAACGCCTCGATCATCTCGAAGACCGATGCGGGGACATTCGCTTGCAGCATGCGCAAGCCACCCTGCCCTCCCTCACTCGCCGCTTCGAACAGATAGCGCCGCAACTCGGTCGCCGAAAGGGTCTCGGTCTTGCGCACGTCGACGAGCGGCCACTGCGGAAACTCGGCGAGGTAGTAGCTGGTCGCATCCTTGTCCTGCCCGATCAGACCAACCCGCGCCTCGGCCGTCGCCTCATCCCCTCTGAGGGCTTCAGCAACGGCGCGCTGCACCGCTGCGATCCACATCGATTCGTTGTAGAGATGATCGCGCAATGGCCGCACGATCAATCGATCGCGGAATTCTGCCAAGGTGGACTGAATCATCACCGTTCGCTCGGCGACGGACCAGGGATTGCGGATCGTGCGGGGGGTGTCGGCCGAACCGGCAAGGACGACCAGTTTGCGTGCCTGACGAAGGGCTTGCCGAGCGACGGCAGCGTGACCGTTGTGAAACGGTTCGAAGCGGCCGATAAAGACCAGATAGTCGAAGTCCATGAGGCTCCCTCACGGTGATGGGCTACCCCGGGTCTGTCCCGAGGTAACGAATATGGTACGCCGTTCGTAGTGGGCGTCAATTGGTCGCCATGCAGAGGTGTCGATCATTCACAGCACGTCACAGAGGCTCGACGTCGGCCAAACCCGTCTCTTCGACGATGGTTGCCTTATCGCCCCCTATGAATCTCGTACGCCTGTTTTGGGACGAGATCCGTCGATGCCACGCGTCCAGTCCGCGGCGATCGATCGCGTCTCGGGCCGATGGAGACTAATGCAAGTGCTCGAGGAGTCCTTACTCTCAGGGCCTTCGGGTGGTGCTGGCAAACGCCATCGGTTTGGCGCCCGCATCGACACCAACCCAATGGCGTATACCGGTCGACGAAGTCCAGGCGGGAACGGGCGACACGACAACATTCGAGTTGAGTGGGGCTGGATACAGCGATCAGCGCATCCTAGGAATGCCTTAAGCAGGATCCTTCGAACAAGGCGCAAGCCAAGAAGAGGCGTGGGCGTCGCGCCAGCCGCTCGAGGAGGCGGAAGATTCGTCCGCTCTAGGAATTGGGGGCATATTCTTGCCGCTTCCGTATACCTCGCGGCAGGTTGTTGGCAGCTCGGCAAATTCGGGGCGAGTTGTTGACAGCATGGGAGCCAACGACTGGCCTCCGCCGGACAGCTCTATCGACCACAATCAATCACTTATATTTTCGGCGGTTTCTGGGTGCTGGACATGTTGCCATGCGCGGTATCATTGAATCGTTCGCATCGCCGGTACCGCGCATTGGTTAACCTCTGAAGATCGGATTTTTCATATTGGAAAGCGATGTGCACAATGCTTAACAAAGTGTCGCACGCCTAGTCTAATTGGATGCTCTCGTGAGCTCCATCCATGAAAATCGATTCGACACCTTCTCAGCCCCCTGCCCCGCCCTCGATAGGGTTCCCTAATTGTTCTGGGGAATGTCGTGTTCTAAGCATTTCATAAACCTTAGACTGTTTACTTGCCCAACGAAATGGCATGCGTTCTAGTGAGTCGAATTGAAGTCGCGCTGGATAATGTTATCTTGCGAGGAAGACACTTCACGGAAAGGGCGCGGATCAATACCAAATTTCGGGTCCGCGCAAGGTCGTCCGTCTTTGAACAGCGCCAAATTTCCGTTAATATCTGAGCCCTGAGGAGCCCAGTGAGCTTGGCTCTCTGCATCAATCGCTGCTTGATAGTCTCCACCAAGTGCATATGCGCAGGCCAAAGTATCGAGTGCGTCACCCGTTGCCAAGATGGCAACCGCCTTCTTCGCGAGCGCAACAGCTTGACTTGCGTCGCGATACCTGAGGTCAGGAACGACTGCGTACAACCAGGCAAGATTGTTGAATGAATCACTTAGCGTTGCGTCGATTTCGATAGCCTTTTGATATGCGGCGATTGCGCCTTTGTAGTCGCGCTTCCAAGTCTTTGCGATGCCAATTCCAAAGTTCTCATAGGCCAGCAACTGCGAGGCGGTCATTGTAGTCAGAACTCCCGGCTCGCCAATAAAACTCCTTGGGATGCCCCATCTTGCCACATAGTAATCGTCGTTGGTCTCGATACCATCCATCGTCTCAAAATCTATGTAACTCTCGTCGGGCAATCGCCATCGTACGAAGTTGTGCAATGGCATCTGGACCATCGATATGGGGTAGTTCATCAATTCCCCAACCGCGAGATAGATATATGATGCAGTATCGCAATCTACCACATAGTATGGGCCGGGCTTACGCTTAATTATGAAATCGATGCGGCCGGCACTGTGGCTGCTGTTGAGCAAAGCATTGTAGTGACGCGAGCCGACAAATAGCGTTGAATCCAAGCCGTCGCTGAGGAGATTTACTAGTCCGATTCCAGGATATACAAATCCGTGCCTGACTAGTATGCAATCGACTTTCTTGAGTGAGTCAATTGCAAATCTCTTGTACGCTACTCTATCAATTCCTTCAGGTGCTGGTTGTAAACTCGACCTCGCCTCATCAAGTACCGAATCAAGAATCGCATATTCTCGGGCTGTCACAGGACCGACATCGCGCTCGGCATCTAGAAATCTATGCGCAATAGTCGAGAAACGCGGCTTATAATTCGCGAGAGGCGTTGCAAAAGCTGGGGCATAAGCGTACCCGGTACAATCTCGGCCGGCAGCTGGCTCGTGTGCTGACAAGCGCCCAATAAGACCTGCCCATATTATGAAAACTGCAAGAAAACTTTCGATATGATAGATTTTCATTGACTGACCTTGTAATTTAAAGGTGATGTCAATTGGCTGGATCCGAGGATGGGTGATTTTTATGCAGAAAGAATATCGCCGCCTCTAATGATTAAGTTCAGCGACGCGGGTATCCAAAATTTTGTTATATTACTTTCCATTGCAATCTCCGTCAGTCGAAAATCTCGAAACCCTCAATGGATAGACGTTCCCGGTTCTGCGAATCCACTCTTGCCAGGCTCGTTCCGCTTCGCTCGCATCTACCTCTGGAATTGTCCAGCGACGCCAAGTTGCTCTGTCGGTATTGCCCGCATTGATATCGCGCTTGATTCCCGTGTACAGGATGCCGTGAAACGTACGTTCCTTGGCGGCGCTGGCAGCATTCATGTCGAGAATGTTTCCCCAGCCGTCGTCGACAAGGACGATGTCCTTGTATTCTTGCGGCGATTTCTCCAGCAGCTTCTCCAAGGCTTTTCCTTTGTCGGCACCGCGAGTCATCAGGATGCCATTTGAGTAGGTCATCGGAGTATCGTCTAATACGAGTGTCACTGCAGGCTCGTTCAAGATTGAATGAGGCAGAGGAATTTTCGCGAACTTGAGCTCGCGCTCGGTACCTCCCCGGTAATCCGGGCTTCGCGATGTAAGAATCAGTTTGTGAGTCTTGATCGCATCCACGACCGCGGCGGCATCGACGGTCGGCTCAGCTGTAGCGGCCTCGTAGTTGATGCCCAGAAAGGCGAATCGACAAGCCTTCTTATAGCGGTCTCCCACTGGAAGATCTCGTTGCCAGCTATACCAGGAATCGCTTCCAAAGAACTCGCGTTGTCCGGCGCGCCCCAAAACAACGGGTGTCGATAGCAAGGTATCGTCAATGTCGAAGATCACCAGCGCAGTTGCCGGATCTAAGTGCGCTACAAGTGGTACGACGTCGTCTAGCGAGTTCGTTTCGACATATGATCCCGACGGCCCCAGTCGAACCTCTTGAAGTATGGCTTGCGGCGCCAGCCCGGCAGGGAAAGGCACAGGGCGGCTAGGGGTATGCTGGCAGCCCGCGAGTAGGGCCAGTGTTGCGAAGGCGATTGTTTTGATCATTCGGGCTTCCTCATGCCACGTTGATGCGTAAGGCTGCGCTCAATAATCTTTCACCCGCTTCGGTCGCCGGGTGCATCACAAGTCAAACTCCGCCCACACCGCAGCGTGGTCCGAAGCGGCATCTTTGCTGCTTTTCATCTCGTCGAGATGTGGGAACAAAGTGCCTTTGGTTCCACCCCAGACGCCACGGCGCTCGATGCCCCCCGCGGTAACGAGTGCAGCCAGCGCGGGTGAGAGAAGGATGTAGTCGAATTTGCTTGAGGCCGTGCCATTGCCGTATGTGCCGGGGCGATTATCACCGTGAAACGTCGGATGATCGAAGATGTCGATGAGCGGCGAGTTGTTGCGCAGGAGCGGATCGAGCGGCTTGCCCGTCGGGATCTCGTTGAAGTCGCCTACGACTGCGAGGTAGGGAAACAATCCTAGGCGTTCGTCCACCAGCTCGCGTACGCGCTTAGCCTGGCGAAGACGCTTGGCGTCGGACTCACTCGGTTTGCCGTAGCCCTTGCTCTTGAAGTGATTGATCAAGACGAGCAGCGAATTGCCCTTGACCGTGCGAATCTCGAACTCGGGACAATCGCGGCTGAAAATCTGGCCCTCGGTATCCAAATCGTCGACGTGGCTTTGCATGAGGCCGAGGCGGTGACCATTGGTCACCAGGATTCCTACATCGATGCCACGATCGTCGTTGCCATCGATCAGCATTACCTGTTCGTAGGGTGTTGCGCCGACCATCGGCAACACGTCCCGATTGAAGCGATTGAGATTGACGCGATGGTCCGCTTCGACGACGCATACCACGTCGGCTCCCACCAACTGGATCACGCGGGCGGTGTTCAGTGTCGCTACCTCTTTGACCGATTCGGTCTTGAGTTCGAACCAACCGATCCAGTCGGAACGCCCTTGAGCAGCGACTTCCACCGGCGCGCCGCGAGGCCGCCTTAGCAGCCGACCTCGGATGTCCCGTAAGCGGATAAAGGCGCTATCACCGTTCGCGGCCAAGCCTCTGTGCCGCTTGAGAATGTCGAGAAGCTCCGCCTTGATGGCTGCGCTATAGGTGTCTTCCTGAATCAGCTTAGTGAGCTCGGCAAAGTCCCTCAGAACCTCGCGTCCTTCCTGCCATGAATCCAAGTTCATGGCCTTGGCCCGTTCAAACATGTTCTCAACGTTGAACGCTGCAAGCCTCATATGGCTCTCCTTTTGCGGCGGGCATAACGCCAGATCAGTGGGTCGAAGCGCCAGTTGCCGGACCTCGCAAAATCACGCCGGCGCGCATTGATTGAGTGTCGCTCGGCAGCAAGAAGCCCATCCACGACGTACATGTGTAGAAGTGATAGGGGGGCGTCGTCCTCAGGCGAGAGGAAAGTGCGGTGTGCATGCCAGTGGCATCGGCCCGGCTCGGGAGACCCCCGCCCCTATTTCCCCCTGGTTGTCGTATGCCCAACATGGCTGCCCCAAGCAGCGTCTTCGCCTTGATACGACTCCGAAATCAAGAGTCTGGAGTGGCCGCATGCAGCGCCCGTTCGACGATAGGTGAAGACATCGGTATGGCGCGACGCACATATATCCCCTCTTATGCGCGCGAATCCCCTATGCGATTGTTAGATCGCCGAAAAAAAAGAGGCAAGGGCGAAGACGCTATGCGCTTCTCAGAACTCCTGATGTCGAGCGTTGGACGACTCTGAAAGATGGGGGATGCACGGCGCGTACAGCGACACTAAGGAAATGCGCTCATACTTGCTAAGCGAGTCAGTGCCGCTAAGGAAGTGAAGTCCACGCACACGTGGTGGTACTCACTCGAGTTGGTTCGACGCGTGAGTCGGCAAACATAAGAATGATTGCCATGGTCTGTCGATGATTCGTGTCCCCTGTGCATCGACGCGGCGCTACGCGGAGTTCGACGACGCCGGTCAGCCTCGGCCGGAAATTCCGTTGTTGATAGTCCTGCTGCCACAAGACGCTGGTGGTTCAAATCGGGATGCCGCGCCGTGACTTTTCGCGCCAGATGCCTTACCGGATGGGCGGACTCCCGCAGCCACGCTGGCGAAATTCGGCATCGGGCCGCCGCCCCTGAGGCTGGTTGCGGGAGCAACATGATTCACGGCTCACCCGGACCTGGAGAATCAGTCACGTCGCCCCGATGCCGATCCGACGCGGAGCGTTCCCCGAGAACTCGGCGGCGTTGTCACGTTCGCTTGTGGAATCCACCACGGCAATCGGTGCGTTCTATTCCGCAGAGGCGGCAATCGCTTTCTTCACCGTTGGTCGTGGGCCCGCGACGCCGCGCGTGACCGATTTGTCTGCTAGCTCGGGTCGCTAGCCTGACTTGCGAGGTTTCGTCTGGGTACGCGATGTGGCCCGAGATCTCGCTTTGCGCGGCGCGGGATTTTCCCGCTCCTTAGCCAGCGTCGCCTGTATCGCCACTTGAAGATTCCCGAACTGAGCCGACTCATGTTCGAGGGCTTCGGCGCGTGCAGGTTGAGCGGCAGCATCGCGACTCGCTGCTGCCGTCGCCGCCAACATGAACTACTGCAGCGGTGGCTGCAAACGAGCAATAACCGAACCGCTTGCTCTCCCTCCGCTGCGGCGACCTGAAGTCCCGGCGGTTCACCGGCAAGCAAGTTTTCACGAACGGCAGGGACCTGCACGCCCGGTTCTGCGGCCTAGCCCGCGCCTATCCATCATCGAAAAGCCATACGCCGGCGCCGAATCAGACAGCTACGTCGGCGACAATGCCGCCGCATCGACCGTCCCGGTCGTCGCTTGCAAGGGGAATCATGTCGCTGCCCGTTCGTGTCGCCGTCGCGGCGATGCTGCTTTTCGTTTGGACATCGGCCGCCATCGGGTTCGGCGACACGGCGACCGACGCTGCCTTCGACGCCCTGTTGTCGATGCCGCAAGCGCAGCCTTCCGAGGGCGACTGGGGCGTCGAGGTACCCGACGGCTACGACGGCAAGGACGAAGCTGCGCTGATCCATTGGCTCGCGCGGCAGCGCAAGCTCGGCGCGGACTTCAATCAATATCGACATAAGGGCACGTTGTTGCAGCACGCGATGCGCTCGCGGCTGGATTCGACGGCACTCTGGCTGTTGCGGCACGGCGCAGATCCGACGCTCGCCCTGCGCGAGACCGAGGCGCCCGATGCGCTCGGATTCGCCATCCTCCAAGGCCAATGGCATCTCGTCGATGCGCTGTTGAAGCTGCCCGCCTTTGCCCGCTTGTCGCCTGAACAACGGACCGCACGCTACTACCTGCTCGATCCGATGGCGTCGGACGAACTGGTCAAGCGAGGCTTCGCGCCGCTGCCTGCGGGAAGGACCGCCGATTGCCTGCTCGAACACGCCCTCGAGCAAGGGCAGCTCAAGTTCGCCCTGTCGCTGCCGTCGCACGCGCCGCTGCGATTCGAGAACTCTTCCGCTCCGCAGGAACTGGCGAAGTGGTGCAACGTTGGAAAGCAGCCTTATCCGAACGGTACCGAGTTCGCCACGCTCGACCCGCGCGACATCGAAGCGCTCGATGCGAAGCTCGACGTACCGCTGCTGCCCTACCTGCTCGCGACGCTACGCAGCGCGCAAGACGTCGACGCGCTGTTTCGCCTGCCTCTGAAAGCGCCGTCCGACCCGGCTCAGCTTTCGCGCTGGCTGCTGCCTTGGCTGGCGCCCGCGCAAGATTCTGCGCAATGGGCTGGGTTGTTGGCCCTGCCGCCGGCAGTGCGCAAAGCGCTGCTCGACCGCGCGCCGACAGCGCATATCGATGCGGCCTTCGGCGACGCCGAGACCTTGCATGCCTGGCTGCACCTCGCGGCAACCGGAACCACCGACGATTTCGCCTGGGCATTGGCCAAGGTGCCCGATGGAGCACTCGCCGCACATCCGCTCGTAGCGGCAAGATCATTGGTGTCCAGCCGAAATACTGCCGCACTCTGGCCGCTGCTGCTGGCACGCACCTCGCTGCGGCTCGACGGCGACGAGACGCCCGGCTTGCTCGCAGAGGTGCCGATGGCGTCGTGGCCGGCGTTGTTCGAGCGCGGCTATCGTCTTGGTACGAAACGCCCCGCCGGTCGTGAGGCCTACCCGCAAGACGAAATCGATGCATGGCTCGCGAACGCAACCCCCGAGGCGCTGCGCCAAGGCTGGCCCCTGCTGAAAGCGCAGATGCCGGCCCTTCCCGGCGAGGGCATCGCGCGGCTGCTCCGGCAGTTCGGCATCAACGGGCGCCCGTGCTGGGGCGAGCACGATTCCGTCATGCCCTTCGATATCGACAAGATCGGCGTATTGATCGAGTTGGGCGCGCAGGTTCGGCCTGTGCCTCTCCCCGCCGCGTGCGTGAAGCACACCAAACCCGACCTCTACGCCAAGCTCGCCGCGCTCGGCGTGATCGCGCCGCTCGATGCAGAAGCGGCCGGGCGCTTCACGTTCGAGAAACCATGCTGCCGGTTCACGCCCGACCCCGCTTGGCTGAGCGCCATGGCGACGCGCCAGCTCACCTATCCCGATGGGCAAGTAGCCATCGACACCGTGCAAGCGATCGATCGGCCAGATGATGACAGCTGCGTGCTCCTGGTCTCGGGCGGCGTCCCCATCCACCGCGAATACATCGACGACGAGAGCTTCCTCGACGGCCGCAATCGTCTGACGCCATGCGTTGATGGGGACCTGGCCGGGGAAGTCTGGCGCCTGCACGACGGCAAGATCGAGACCCATGCGTTTGCCGAAGGCGCAACGCAGGGCGTACTGCCCCTGCGCGATGGCAAGGACGGCAAGCGCTATTACCTCGCGTTCTCGCCGGGCACCGGCTGCGGAGGCGGCTCGTCGCCGCCGACCTTTCTCGCCTGGACGGACCAGACCCCACCGGTGCTGCATGCGCTCGCATCCGATGAACCCGCCATGCTGGCGCTGATGCTGCAGTGCGATCTGTTCGATGTCGAGAAATGCCTGGGCGTCCGCGACTACGCGATGGAGGACAATGCGCCCGCTTGGGACGCACCGCATCTGCGCGACGACTTCATCGATCGCTTCTACGGCGAGCAGCGCAAGGCCTATCTCGATGCCATGCTCACGCTCGACGTTCCACGCTTGAGACAACTCGAACAGGACGGCGTAGCTCCCCATTGGACGCTCTACGCGATCGAGGCGGTGTCGAAGTCGGACCTGTCCGTGCCCGAGAAGCGTCGCCGCACGGCGTGGTTGTTCCGTGATGCGGAACGGCTGCGCGCGGCGCTTTGGCCTTCCAACGTCAAAGAGACTGAAGCTGCCGACGCCATCGTGCTCGGGCTCGGCACGTGGCTGCCGCGAGAAGATTGGCGACCGCTGCTGGCGGCGCTCAAGGTCGACGCGGACCAGGGCGATCTGTTCTGGCGCTTGAAGGATCTGGCGCGAAACGCGCAGGCGCAAGGCAACCCTGCGCTCGCTTGCCACTTGCTTCGCGCCAGCGGCGAGGCGTGCAAGGAGAGCGCGGCGAGGTAAGCGGCCTTGGACATCGCGCCGGTGCACGCGCAGCGGTGCCGTCGTGCTCTCTCCTCTCCGCTCCTCTCCTCTTCATCCGACCGAATATCGAATGACCCGGCAGGGCGTCGCGCTTGCGGCAGTTTCGTCGCTGCGCGCGGAAGTTAGCGGCTCGGTGATGGAATCTTGAACGGAAGATCAGCGATGTGTAAGGACTCGGCGCGCGTCCCTGTTTCAACATGAGGAGTTGGCCTGCGGTCCACCACCATCTTCGAAGAGGTCCTGCTCGATGAGTTCGCTGTCTCCGACTACGCTGTTCTCTGCCGCCTTGGCAATGGCCTGTGTGCTGGCGTCGGGCCCTTGTGCAAGCGCCTCGATAGCCGAGCACGGCACTGCGATCGACGATCCCGCCGGAACCCCCGGCATCGGTCTCGCCGTCACCATCAGTACCGACACCACGGCTGGCAGCTGCGGTACGGGCACCGCACTCGATGTCGACATCGGCCAACAGATCAACTTCTGCTACGTCGTCACCAACAATTCGACGGCCACGCTGAACTACCAAGCGCTCGGCGACGACGTGGTCGGCCCGATCGTACCGGTCCTCGACTACGCGCTCGCGCCGGGCGCGAGCTACCAGTACAACCGGATCGTCAGCGCCACTGCGTCGCAATCGCCGACATCGACCTGGACTGCCTACGGCGACCTTCCGCTGTATACCTACGACGATACGGTCAGCGCGGACTTCATCGACATCACCGCCACCGGTACGCCCCTCGACCTCTACAGCGACGATTCCGTCGGGGTGACGATGGACTTCCCGTTCACGTTCTACGACGTCTCGTCCAATCAAATCACGATCGGCAACAACGGCGGCATCGTGTTCGGTACCGAGGACGGCGCCGTCTTCTCCTTCACCTCGGCGCTGCCGGACGCCAGCCTCGGCGCCGCTATACTGCCGTACTGGACGAACATCGCCGCTGACAGCGGCAACGTCTACAACGCGACGCTCGGCACGGCCCCGGATCGCCAATTCGTCGTCGAATGGTACGACCGCAACCACGACGGCACGGGCGCCGGCCCGGATAGTCCGAGCGGCGCCACCTTCGAGGCCGTTCTCTACGAGAACGGCAACCAGATCCTCTTCAACTACCAGACCACCGGCTTCGGCGACCCGGCCTTCGACGACGGCGCCACCGCGACCGTCGGTCTCAACGGCGACGCGAGCCACGCGACGCAATATTCGCGCAACCAAACGGTATTGCACGACGGGCTTGCGATCCTGTTCACGCCGAACTACGGCACCGTGTACTCGGCTTCGCAACAAGTCTCGTTGACCGTCGGCGAACCCGTCGCCGCGGTATCGCCCACGGCGATCAGCGCGAGCACTGCTTCGGGAAGTTCCACCACCGCACCGATGGCGATCGGCAACAGCGGCAACGTCGATCTCGTCTGGCACGTCGGGCAGGCGCCGAGCCGCGCGCACTTCCCGCCGGTCTCGCGCTTCGTGCTGCCGCTGGGCGATCCGAGCCAGAAGCATCCGGGCCGCGCGTCGCTGCCGGGGGGCAGCACGCCGAACCGCAGGATGCCGCTTCCGTTCGGAACGGAGGTTCCTGCGTTCGGGTTCGACGAATCGAACGGAACGGCCAACGGCATCTACGTCGGCCTCGATGCGAACGCCCCGCAAGCGCTGGCGACGCTGGGGCCCAGCCCGAGCCCGACCCACGTGTTCGCCGGCGATTTCGTCGCCGACGATTTCTCGGTCGAATACGCCGTCGATGTCAATGCCAACATTCTCTATACCGTCAGCACCACGACCGCTGCGGCGAGCCCGATCGCAGCGATGACGCCGCCGGTCGACAACTACGACTGGAGTGCGCTGCGTTGGGATGCGAGCACCGGAACGGCCTACGCCGTGACGGTCGGTCCGGTCCGTCGCAATGCGCTGAGCCCGTGGTACTCGACCCTCTACACCATCGATCTTTCGACCGGCGCACCCACGCTGGTCGGCCCGATCCAGAACGTCGTCGATCCCACGCAGAACGTGTTGATGATCGACATCGCGATCAGTGCGGATGGCCTCATGTACGGTCTCGATCTCGTCAGCAACAGCCTGATGGCGATCGACAAGACCAGCGGCGCCGCGTCCGTGATCGGATCGATCGGTTTCGACGCCAACAGCGCGCAGAGCATGGATTTCGACGACGCCACCGGCATTCTCTACCTCGCCGGCTGCGTCAACAATCCGACGATCAACGCCTGCGACCAGAGCAACATGTACACCGTCGACACCGGCACCGGTCTGGCCACGCTGATCGCGCCGCTCGGCGGCGGTTCCATCGGCGCGGAGCTCGGCGGCTTCGCGATCGCGAACGTCAGCGGCTGCTCGTCGCCGGATACGATGCCGTGGCTCGCGTTCGATCCCGGCAGCGGCACGGTTGCGTCCGGAGCATCGGCCGACATCACCGCGACGTTCGACGCGAGCGCGCTCTCGCCCGGCACCTACTCGGGCACGGCCTGCGTGTTCAGCGACGATCCGAAACAGCGCGTCCTGCGCGTGCCGGTATCGCTCGAGGTATCGGCCAATCCGGACGTAATCTTCGCGAATGGCTTCGATCCGTCGAATCCATGATCCAACGCTGACCTGACGGTGGGATCGAAGCCGCGCGAGTGGCATCCGGCCTAGGTTGGGAGGTTGCGCGGGTATGCGCAAGGGTATCGCGGTGCCGCTTCAGCCGAACGTCGCCACCACGAAGTCGATGAAACTGCGCAACTTCGGCGTCAACCGCCGATCGGGAGAAAACAGGATGTACATCGGCAATGACGGGCCTTCGTAGTCCGGCAACACGCGTACGAGGCGCCCGGATGCGAGATCGTCGTGCAGCATGTCCTCGGCTTGAAGCGTGATGCCGAATCCATTGAGCGCTGCCTGGCGCAGCGCCTGTCCGTTGTTGGCGACGAAGCGGCTGCGCACTTTGATCGCGTGCACGCCGCCGGCACCGGTGAATTCCCATTCGTCCAACGGCGGCCGCGCCCAATACGAGAAGCTCAGGCACTCGTGGTCGGAGAGTTCCGCCGGCTCCTGCGGAATTCCGCGCGCGGCGAGATAGGCCGGCGCCGCGCACGCCACGAGGCGATAGGGCCGCAGCGGCCGTGCGATCAGCGTCGAGTCGGCGAGCGGCGAAATGCGGATCACCGCCTCGTATCCCTCATCGATCACATCGACCACGCGATCGGTCAACGTCAGATCGACGGTCACTTCGGGATGCTTGAGCAGATATCGCGTCAGCATGGGCGCAAGGCTGTAGGAACCGAACGTCACCGGCGCATTGATGCGCAAACGGCCGCGCGGGGCCAACTGCAGATCCAGCGCGAGCGCTTCGGCCGCTTCCGCCTCGGCCAGCACCAGCTTGCAGCGCTCGTAGAACACGCGTCCGACCTCGGTCAAGCTCTGGCGGCGCGTGGTCCGATTCAGAAGCCGTGCGCCGATTCGCTCTTCGAGAAAACGGACGTGCTTGCCGATCATCGGCGAAGACAGGCCGAGCGCGGGCACCGCGGCGGCAAACGAGCCCGCTTCCACGGCTTTGACGAACACGTTCATGCTGGTCAAGCGATCCATGATTGGAAACCACCGCTTTCGAGAGTCGCTACCCGTGTGCCATTTATCACGTACCGGCCGCCGATCACACTGGCGACGTCGGCCTCATGCCGTCGTCGTCGAGGAAATCGAGTCATGCCCCGTATCGTACGTTTTCACCAGAAAGGCGGCCCGGAAGTGTTGAAGATCGAAGAGATCAATGTGCCGCCTCCAGGGCCGGGCGAGATTGCCGTTCGAATCAAGGCGATCGGCATCAACCGCGCAGAGTCGATGTTCCGTTCGGGCCCCTACGTCGAGGAACCGCAATTCCCCGCTCGCCTCGGCTACGAAGGTGCCGGCCTGGTCACGGAAGTCGGGCCGGGCGTGGAGGACTTCGCGCCGGGCGATGCCGTCAGCGTCGTCCCGCCGATGTCGATCACGCGCTGGGGATCGTATGGAGAGGTTGCGACGTTCCCGGCGGAAGTGGCGGTCAAGCATCCGCCGTCGTTGTCGTGGACGGAGGCTGCCGCCATCTGGATGCAGTACGTGACGGCCTATGGCGCACTCGTCGATCTGGCCAAGCTGACCCGCGGCGACTTCCTGATCGTCACCGCCGCATCGAGCAGTGTCGGGCTCGCGGCGATCCAGGTGGCCAGGCTCGTCGGCGCGATCCCGATCGCCACCACCCGCACTGGCGCCAAGAAGGCGGCCTTGCTGGACGCCGGCGCCGATCACGTCATCGTCACCGAGGAGCAGGACCTCGCTGCACGCGTCGGCGAGATCACGAACGGCGTCGGCGCGCGCGTCGCGTTCGATCCCGTCGCCGGCCCTGCCCTCGCGCAGCTGGCCGACGCGATGGCGCACGATGGCGTCATCGTCGAGTACGGTGCGTTGAGTTCGGAGGCGACGCCGCTGCCGCTGTTCCCGCTCCTGATGAAGAACCTCACCGTGCACGGCTATCAGTACAAGGAAGTCGTTCGCGACAAGCACAAGCTCGATCGAGCCAAGCGATTCATCCTCGACGGGTTGGCCGGCGGCACGCTGAAGCCGATCATCGACAGAACGTTTCCGTTCGAGCGCATCGTCGATGCGCATCGCTATCTCGAATCCAACCAGCAGTTCGGCAAGATCGTCGTGACGGTGTAGTCGATCGCGAAGCCGGTCGTGCGCGGCAGGGCGAGACGCGTCGCGCACGGCCCCGGCCGGCGTCTACGGCACCCCGGGTTCCGGCATCCGCTCGGGATTGTCCGCCGCGTCCGACAGTTCGTTCAATGCGGGACTGGTCCCCTCCTCGTACAGCTGGCGCAGGAAGTCGATCAGGATCGGATTCAACAGGTCGGAGTGATTGAGGACGACAGGACTCGCCGTCGACACGTTCCAGACGGGCGAATTGAGATTCACGCCCTTCCTGGGGCGGAGCGCCATCGCGACGTCGGTGTTTCCTTTCTGGTTGTGCGTATCGTTGATGCAGAACTGCCGCGGCGAATCGCGCAGGACGTTGTTCGCATCATGGTCCTTCTGCAAGGCGGCCTCGAACTTCTTCAGGCGTCCGAGTTCCACGGCGTAGCGTTTGCTGAAATCGCCGACGCCGCGAAGCCTTTCGCAGTCCGCATCGACTTGGATGGGGGTGCGGTCCGAGTCCTTGTTGAGCTTGCTCACGGTGTTGAGGTCGTAGTCGACGTAGTCCTGGTCCTGACCCAGCGTTTCCAGCGCGGCTGCACGCTCGCGCTCGTCTCCTGCGGGGTAGCGATTGAGGATCGTGCTGAACGAGCGCGCGGCAGGAAACGCCAGACGCGTCGCGTTGTCGTCCGTGCTGGTGATCGAAACGAACGTGGGCGCGTGATAGCTCCGGGGTGCGGCCGAGCGTGACGCCAGCCACAGCGGCACGAACCGCGCAGCCTCGACGGCAGGGTTGATCGCGATGATGAGATCGCCCTCTCGCGTGAGCAGCGGATCGGTCGCCGGATGGCCGGCATCGACGATCCGTTCGTGCAGGTCGGCCATGTCGCGTATCAGCGACTGGTCCAGCGCGTTGTACACGACCAGGCCGCCGAAACTGTGGCCGACGATCGTCAGTCGCACTTGCTTGGCGCATTCGAGCTGCGATTCGACCGGCGATTGCTCGGGATGGCGCCGGCTGTTCTCGACCAGTCCGTTCCAGGTGGAGTTGCGGATATCCTGCAGCGCCCGCAGCCGCGTCAGCAGTTCGCGTACCTGTCCTTCCGCCACCCTGCCCGCGGCCTTCTTGCGCGTCCAGAAGGTGGTGTCTTCGACGATGTCCGGCAATGTCGTGCCTGCGCCGCGCCAGCCCGCATAGAGGCCGACGACTTCGCGCCGGCATTGCGATCGACTTTCGACGTCGCTCAGTTTGGCGAGCATGGCCCGGAACCACTTCACGTTGGTGTCGTCGCTTCGTGCACTGTGCTTCCAGCCGTGAACGAAGACGACGATGCTGACGGGTACTCCGGCATTTGCCTCGGCTCCATCCGGCTTGGTGAGTTCCCGTACCTCGGACAGGAACAGCTCCATCTGATTGGGTGCGTCGCCATTTCCGCCGTGCGCCGGGAACAGGCGGCCTTGGTCGTCGAACTCGGCGTAGTGGAGCGCGTAGCCGTGGTCCTTTCCCGTGATGGTCTGCGAGACCTCCTTGATCAAAGGGTCGCATGACGGGTCCACGGCGCCATACCGATCATCGACAGGGCCGTCGCGCGGCATGCTGGGCGTGCAATTTTCGCCGGTGTATTTCGCGATCCTGTAGGGACGAAGAGGCGTGCAGCTCGTGGCCGCTGCCGCGATCGCGATGACGAAGAGCAGGCACGACATGCGAACGGCCTGCCTGTTCCAGCGCTCGCGCGAACTTTTCATATCGACTCCCGGCTTTCGATTCGTGCTGCGTCGATGAGCGTTGCCTGTCGACTCCGCAGCCGCCGCCCGAAAGCAGCGGGCGGGCGTCGCGGGAATCGCTCCCGGCAAGGGCGCGATCATCCCACGCGAGAGCGATGTCCGGCGCAAGACAAGGGCAAGAGCGGAGCGCGCGCACGCCGCTCAGCTTCCCTGAGTCGCCACCGTGTTCGTCGGCGGCAGAGGGAACACGAAGGAGCCGGGCAGCCCCACTGAGGAACGCCGCTCATTGTTGCTGAGTTGCGCAGCCCTGCTGAAGAAGTCCCTTCTGCTGCCGGACCTGAGAGGCGTCGGCACAATTCGGATGCGCGTCGTCGTCGGCTCGTTCGGCACGTCCTGGCCATGGCGGCAGCTGTGCCGGGAAAGCGGTCGCCCGCCCGGCACAGCCGCAGATTTCGCTAATCCGTGCAATCGGACGAGTTCGAATAGTCGACACTGGTCTCGACCGCGCACGCGCCGCCCTTCAGCGTGATCTTCGAGTAGGTCGATGCGCTGCAGAGCAGGGGTACCGGGTAGAAGTCGAAGTTCGACACGGCCGAAACGATGGTGCCGAAACCGCCGCTGTTGTTGGTGATGTGCGACGTGGCGCCGTTGCTCGTCGTGGCGGTGCTGGTGACCGACGAAACGGTGGGATCGGGCGAAATGCCGCTGGGCACGTCGGCCACATGTGCGCGCGCGATCGCGGTCGTCCCGAGCAGACCGGTCGCGATATCGGAATCGAACTGGTAGGCGTAGCCGTTGTGCGCAGGCCCCGCGATATTGACGCACATGGTTCCGCTCGTCGAATGGAGCGCATCGGGCTGCACGTTCCCGTTGATCTCGAGGCGCTCGAAGCTGCCGTCGGTATTGAGCTTCTCGTAAGCCGACGGGCTCACTTGTTGCCATGTATCCAGTTTCGCGGGGGCGATGCCGTTCGACGGCGACGCCGCCGTGGCGGTCGAAACGAAAAACATTCCCAGCGCGGCCGCCAGCGCAGCCGTGATCGAGCTCTGAATCGTGTTCATTGCCGTTCTCCCATCTGCTAGGGGTCCCCTTCCCGAGCGGATTGTTGGCGCCGAACATTCTGCAGATTGTGACTGGCGATCCACTATCGTTCGATGTCACGGACGAGGCACGGATCGCGCTTGTTCACGCCATCGATCGCCCGGCGCAGACCTAGGGTAAACCCTAGATCTTCGTGCATCCGACCACGCCAAAACCTCCCGGTGTGGAGAAGTACATGCGTGGAAAGGTGTATCTCTAAAAGATTCCATCGGCCGGGCGCGAAGTGGAGACGAGACACCGGCCGTGCGCTTGGTGACGAAGAGAACGCGATCGGGCAACCGGCGCTCAGTACGCCAGCCGGAGCGTCAACGAAGCGTTGGCCGGAGCGCCGTAGTACGTGTTGTCGTATTCGTCGAGCACGTAGAACTTGCGGTCGAACACGTTGTTGGCGTTGAACTGAAGCGACACGTGCGGCGAGAACTCGTACTTGGCCATCAGCGCGACTTGCGCCACGCCGCCTTGACGCAGCACGGTGCCGCCGTCGGGCGTACCGACGAAGGTGCTGCTCTGCGATTGCCAATTGACGCCGGCGCCGAGGGTCAGCCCGGCGACCCAAGCTTTCGGCGTCCAGGTCGTGAACGTGCGAAACAGCGTGCCCGGGATGAACGTGCGCACCGGCTGGCCGGTGCCGTCGTGCATCAACGTGCGCGACAGGCCGGCAGACGTCTGCCAATCCTCGCCGAGGCGGCCGGCCACCTCCAGTTCGAAGCCGCGCGAGCGCGTGCCGTCGAGCGCTTGCGACACCTGCGATCCATCCGGCAGCAGCACCGGCTCGCCGGTTTCCGGATCGAACACCGGTGCGGCGACATTGTTCTGCTTGGTGTCGAAGAAGGTCAGCGCGGTCGTGAGGCGTCCGTCCAGATGCTCGCCCTTGATGCCGATTTCCACGCTCTTCCCGTCGATGGGGTCGAGGTAGTGCCCGTTGATGTCGCGACTGTTCTGCGGCTTGAAGATGCCGGTGTAGCTGGTGAAGACCGAGAACGTCGGATTGAGGTCGTAGACGAGTCCGGCGTACGGAATGGTCTTCTTGAAATCGTAGTTCGACAGCGTCGGCGTGTCGTACAAGTAGAACGAATCGACCTTCCACGTCGCATAGCGTGCGCCGGCGATCAGCTTGAGCGGATCGGCCAACGACCAGCGCGTAGCGGCATACAGGCCGTTCTGCGTCGTGTCGATATCGTTGAGCGGAACACCGGGGCCGAACTCGGGCCGCGGATAGGAGCCGTTCCAGTCGAAGAAGTTGCCGGGGTCCGCCATGTCGCCCGGTTCGTATTCGGTCCCGGTATTGGTCGAGCGCGAGCCGTTGTAGCCGACGACGAGCTCGTGGTTGCGTCCGAACGCCTCGAACGGACCGCTCGCGTAGAGATCCACGGCACGTTCGATGATCGTGCCGCGGCTCTTGTAGGCGTACGGCTCCAAGCCCTCGCCCGTCGCCGGATCGGGGAATCCGAACACGTAGAAGAGTTCGTCGTCTTCGCGATAGCGCCGCCAGTTCGCCGAGGCATGCAGCATCCAGTCGTTGTCGAACGCGTGCCGCAGTTCGCCGAAGACGGTATCCGTGCGGCGCGTCCAATAGGTCCAGTCGGTCGCGGTAGTCACCGATCGCGGCCAGTTCGCCAGCGCTCCGTTCGAGAGGAAGAGCGGGAACGAACCCCACGTGTTCGAGCGTGGACGGTTGTCCTGGTGATCGAAGCCGATCGAAACCAACGTCGACGGCGAGACATCCCAGTCGATGATGCCGTACAGCACGTCGGTCTTCTTGTGGTAGAGCGCTTGGTACGAGTCGCGATCCTCGTACACCGCGACGCCACGCGCGCGGATGCTGCCGTCGGCATTGAGAGGCGCGGATGCGTCGACCTCGACGCGCGCGTCGTTCCAGGAGCCGACCGTCACTTCGGTCGTCACCGTCGGCGTCTTGCTGTCGGCATGCTTGCGCACGAGATTGATCGACGCGGCAGGGCTGCCCGCTCCGCTCATCAAGCCCGTCGCGCCGCGAACCACTTCGATGCGGTCGTAGAGCGACGTGTCGAGCGTTTCGTTGATCGAACCGGTATTGAAGCTCGACAGCGCGGGCACGCCGTCGACCATCAGCGTGTCGATCAGGAAGCCGCGCGAGAAGAACAGCACGCGCTCGGAGTCGTACGCATCGGAGTAGACGCCGGCCGTGTTGTCGAGGACCTGGCGCAGCGAAGTCAGATCCTGGTCGTCGAGCCGTTCGCGCGTGATAACGGTCATCGACTGCGGCGTCTGCCGCGGCGAGAGGTCGAGCTTGGTGGCCGCCGCGCTGCTCGAAACGGCGTACCCGGCATCGGTGCCGGTGGCGACGATCGGTTCGAGTTCCACCGGCTTCTTCTCGGCCGCGGGGTCGTCCGCGACGGCAGCAGTCTCCGATGCCCATGCCGGGCCGAGCGGAGCCAGCAACGCGACGACCAGTGCAGCGCGCGTCATGGGCGCGGCAGCAGCGCGGGTGGGAAGCGATGGAGTCGATCGTCGGGGCATGGCACCACGTATTGAATGCGAATGATTATCAATCATTCTCTGGGCTGGGCCTGCCGGTGTCATCCGTCGCGCGACGGTGCTGCGCTCCGACGTCAGCGCGCTCGTAGAGGGCGCATGCGATGGCGCGCGCTGCGCTTGCGCCACCAAAGCACGATCCCGGTGAGGCTGAGCGCCGCGATGGCGATGCCGAGCACGGTCATCAGCACGCGCCCGGTCGTACCGATGATGCGGCCGGAATGAAGCGGGAATTGCGCCTGCAGGAAAAGATCGCCGGCACTTCCGGTACCGGGCACGTCGGCGCCGGCCGGCGAGCCGTCGCCGGCATGGAAATAGAGCCATGGATTGCCGAGGCCGCCGTCGCCGTGGTCGTTGCCCGGCTCGAAGAAGCCGACCCCGTAGACGCCATACTCGGGCTCGTAGGACAGTGCGCCGGCGGGGGCGCTCCATCCGCGCCGCGCGGCCTCGGCCTGCGCGAGTTCCAGTACGCGCGCGCGCGATACGGCGGGCGCGATTTGCTGCTCGGGCTCGAGCGGCGACGCCGCGTCGAACGGATTGGGCGTGAGCGGCGAAAGCGCCGATACGAGCGGCACGACGACTTGCGAGCGAAGGTTCATCGACACCGCCGTGACCGCGAGCGTGAGCAGCAAGAGCCACAGCCACACGCCGCCCGACCGATGCAGGTCGAACGTCAGCGCATGGCCGCCGCGGCGCCAGCGGAACGCGAACGACTTGCGCCACGAACGCGGATGCGGAAACGACAGCACGAGCGAAACGAAGGCGTCCAGCACCCAGACGATCGCGACGATGCCCATGAACAGCGAACCGGCATCGATGCCGCCGACGGGCGGCAGCTCGAGGCTGTAGTGGAGCTTGTAGAGAAACGGCAGGAAGTTCTCGCGCGTGAGCGATACGTCGCCCCACAGGCGCCTGCCTTGCTCCGCGCCGGTGACGGGATTGAGCGCGACCTGGTTGTAGGCGATCTCGAATGGCTTGCCAGTCGCCGGGTCGACGCGCGGTTCCACCCAGAGCTGGACCGCCTCTCCCTGCGGCACCGCCAGCGGGAAATAGCTCACCTGCACCCGCGGATCCGCCGCTTCGACCGTATCGGCCAGCGCCAGCATGGAACGGTGCGGGCCCTGCTCGGCGTGGTACAGGGCCGGGTTCAACGCCGAGTCGAGCTCGTGATCCCAGGAGATGACGGCGCCCGTCGCGCCCGCGATGAAGAGGAAGACGGCCGTGAACAGACCGAACCAGCGGTGCAGGAGGCCGAGCCAGCGGCGGAAGGCGTTGGAGGCGGATGGCAAGGGGAAATCGACCGCGCGGCAGCGTAGAGTCTCGCGATCTTATATGCGAATGATTCTCCTTTGCATCCGTCGCGCGATGGTCACGAACGCGTGCGAGAGTCCGTCTGCCGGGCGACGGCTTTCGCGCAGCGGACGGGCGCCCGGCCGATCCCTGGCGCGCAAAGACGTCCGCTCGATCGCGTGATCTATCATTTCGCCGCAAGCCTCCGGCGATTTCGAGGCGCCCCAACCTCCTCCGTGCCTTCCGGAATCCCCGTGCGCTTCGATTCGCCGTTCGTCTTGCTGCTCGCCGCTCTCATCGCCCTGGCCTACTCGCCATTTGCATCGGCCAGGCATACCGCCGACGAAGTATTGCTCGTCTACAACGAGCTCAGTCCGACATCGTCGAACATCGCCGCGTACTACGCGGATAAGCGATCGATCGCGAACGTGCTGGCGATCGATTGCGCCGACGCCGCGCTGTCCAGCGACGACGAGACGATCTCGATCGACGACTACACGGCATCGATCGAAGAGCCCGTCCGCAACTATCTGTCCACGCATCCCGGCATCAATTTCATCGTGCTCACCAAGGGCGTGCCAATCCGGATCGACGGCGGCGACAGCGGCTCGAAGGATCTGGGCAGCGACGGCAACCTGCATCCCTCGGTCGACAGCTATCTGGCCGCGATCGACTATGCCTCGCTCGGCGATGCGCAGCTCATCGCGATCACCGGCTCCGGCGCCACGGGCTTCGGCTGGCTCAACCGCTATTGGAACTCCACGGCGGCCTTCTCGCACGACGCGTTCGGCGGCTACCTCGTCACGCGGCTGGACGGCTACACCGAAGCGGACGCGATCGCCCTGGTCGATCGCGCCATCGCCGCGGACGCTGCCATCGCCTTGCATGGCAGCGTCCTGCTCGACATCCAGCCCGACTTCGGCATCGACGACAAGACCGTGCAACCGCTGCCGGTGACGGGCGATATCGAGGCGGAGTCGCCATACGGATCGTGGAACGGCGATCTCGCACGCGCCGGAGACGTGCTCGAGACGGCGCCGGCACCGGCCGACCTCGACATCGCGGAAGGTTTCGTCGGCAACGAGAATCGCCTGCTCGGCTACTTTTCCTGGGGCAGCAACGATCCGGACTACACCGACGAGGCCTACCATTCGCTCGCGTTCACGCCCGGCGCGATCGGCGACACCGCCGTCTCGACCAGCGCGCGCACGTTCCTGCCGACCTCGGGCGGTCAATCGCTGATCGCTGACTTGATCGCGCAGGGCATCACCGGCGTGAAGGGCTACACCAACGAGCCGCTGCTGCAGGCGATCGCATCGCCGTCCGTTGCGCTCGACCGCTATTTTTCGGGAATGACGCTGGCGGAGAGTTTCTACGCGGCTTCGCGCTTCGTCGGCTGGGAAGACATCGTCATCGGCGATCCGCTGGCGGCGCCGTACGCCGGCAACACGATCGAGTTGCCGATGCAGGCGTCGAGCTTCGATGCCTCGACCGGCGTCGGCACCGAAACCTGCAGCGAAGGCGGGCTCGATGTGTCCAACATCGAGGACGGCGCCTACACCGAATACGACGCGCTGGATCTGAGCGGCGTGCAGTCGTTCGAAGCGAGAGTGGCGAGCCCGAATGGCGGCGCGACGATCGCTATCCACCAAGACGCCGCCGACGGCCGCCTGCTCGGCACGTGCACGGCGCCCGCGACGGGAGACTGGCAGGTCTACACCGATGTCTATTGCGCATTGACCGGCGCCGACGGCATTCACGACCTCTATCTGGTCTACAGCGCCGGCCTCAACGTGCAGTGGCTGGCTCTGGCGACCGGCGGCAGCCGCTATGTCTCCACCCTGCCCGACCCGTGGTTCGAAGCCGATATCGGCGCAGCGGCCGTACCCGGCAACAGCATCTATTCGCACGCGACCGGCAATCTGACCATCGCCGGTTCGGGGGCGGGCGTCGGAGGCGCTGCCGATGCGCTCCACTTCGTCTACGCCTCCGGGGCCGGCGGGCATGTCCAGGCGCGCGTCTCGACGCTGGCGGCCGTCGACGACGACGCGCAAGCCGGCGTGATGTTCCGCGCCTCGCTCGATGCAGGCAGTCCTGAAGTCTCCTTGCGGGTCACGCCCGCCAATACGCTGGTCTTCGGGTGGCGCTCGGCCGAGGGCTCCGACACCGAGCAGGTCGCCGTTCCGGCGGCGGCACCTCTCTGGGTTCGCATCGATCGCCAGGAAGCCGGTGAATCGGCCGTGTTCGCAGCGGCGTACTCCGACGACGGTTCGACCTGGCATGCGGCAGGCTCGCCGATCGCGCTGGCGTCCTCCGTTGCGGGCTTGGCCGGATTCGTCGCGGCGAGTGGTAGCGGCAGCGCGAACGCGGCGACGCTAGATCATCTCTCGATCGGCGACGCGCCCGACCTCCTGTTCCGCGACGGCTTCGACGGCAGCTGAGTCCGTCGAAACGAATGGCCGGCGTCGTTTCTGCCGAAGGCGTGGTTATCGAACGGAAATGATCGACTAATCGATCGCTGATGCGCAGAGCATCGGTGCCGCGGACATTCGAGCGCACCCGCCAGCCCGGGACGACATCGATGCGACGCCGTCGCACGATCCCGATCGGCCGCCGGACCTTCTCCGACCGAGGCCTCGACGTGATATCGAAGACGAATTTGGCGTGCAGCGTGTGTGCGATGTTCACCGTGGCGTGCGTTGCATGGTCCGTACCGGCGCCGGCGGCATCGAACGGGAACGTCGCGCAGGCTCCGACCGCGACATTCACCGAAGCGCCCCCTGCCCTGCGCGCCGCCATCGACCGCACGCTGGCGAACGACGCAGACGCGAGCGATCGGCCAATCGCGTTCGCACCGGCCTGGCTGGAACAGGACGTCTCCGCGACCGGAGGCAGCGGCGGCGACAACTTCGGCTATTCGGTCGCTCTCTCGGGCTCGACTGCCGTCGTCGGCGCGATGATGGCGACCGTCGGCAGCACCGACGCCCAGGGCGCGGCCTACGTCTTCGTCGAATCCGGCGGCATCTGGACCGAGCAGCAAAGGCTCGTCGCCGCCGACGGACAGATGTACGACGGCTTCGGCAAGACCGTCGCCGTCGATGGCGACACCGCGCTCGTCGGTGCGCAGAACGTCAACGTCGATGGGCATCCCTGGCAAGGCGCCGTCTATGTCTTCACGCGGTCCGGCGACACCTGGACGCAGACGCAGAAACTGACGGCGCGCGACGGCACCAGCAACGCCGACTTCGGCGGCGCGATGGCGATGAAGGGCGGCGTCGCCGTCGTCGGCGCCTACAACGCCACGGTGGGAGACGCCATCCAGCAGGGAGAAGCCTATGTCTTCACCGAAGCGGCCGGAACGTGGACCGAAGCCCAGCAGTTGGTCGCGCCCGATGGCGTCAGCTCGGATCAGTTCGGCCATTCGATCGCGTTCGACGGCACGACGTTGCTGATCGGCGCGTGGAACATCACCATCGACGGCAACCAGAGCCAGGGAGCCGCCTATGTGTTCGGCAATGCCGGCGGCAGCTGGAGCGAAACGCAGAAGCTCGTGGCGAGCGACGGTGCGGCGAACGACGAATTCAGCGTTTCGGTCGCCGTCGCGAACGACACGGCATTGATCGGCACGCCTTATGCGACGATCGGCGGCAATCAGGATCAGGGTGCCGTCTACGCGTTCACGCAGGTCGGCGGCACCTGGAGCCAGGTGCAGAAGATCGTCGCCAGCGACGGGCAGGCCTACGACGGCTATGGCTGGTTCGCTTCGACCGACGGCTCCAACGCGTTGATCGGCGCGATGTACGCGACCGTCGCGGGCAACGGCAACCAGGGCGCGGCCTATGTCCTCGCTCGCTCGAACGACGCCTGGAGCGAGACGAACAAACTGACCGCCAGCGACGGCGCCGCCAACAGCTTCTTCGGTTCGGCCGGCGTCCTCGCAGGATCGCTCGCGCTGGTCGGGGCGGAGGACGCGAGCGTCGGCGCCAATCTCCTGCAGGGCGCGGCGTATTTCTATACGCAGGCCGCGGACGACACGATCTTCGCCGACGGCTTCGACGGATCGCCATGAGCACGCGGTGAGCTTCGTCGGCATGGGCGAAGGCACACTGCTGCCTTCTTCCCTTAGATGCATTGCTGCCGATAGTCGGGGAGAAACGCACCGGCGGGCCACGGATACCGTCTCGTCCAAACCATTGATAAAAGGGGTCTTTCAAAACCGTAAGATTTCCGGAAGGCGGCATCGGCACGGTTGGAGGCACGTTGGTTGCGCACGCCACGGACGCAGTTCGTGGCCGGCGCCAGTGTCCTTCCACTCAAGAGGCTTCCCATGCAAATCGCCAATGCCAGAAACGTCATCTACCTCAACGAATCGCAGCTCAACTTCACCGAGATCTTCGCGATCAAGGATCCGCATGCCGCCAAGCAGGCGTTCGCCATGGCGCAGCTGTTCCAGCACGCCGTGATCCCGAAGGGTGACAACGAGCTCTTCTTCGACATCCAGAAGGCGGCCGAGCTGGTCAAGGCGCAGCCGGACATGGCCCTGGTCGAGGTCGTCGACCAGACCATCACGCAGAGCGATTCCGCCGTCGAAGTCATGGTCGAGCAAGTCCTCGGCCTGCTCAACGCGATCCTCGACATCGCGCTCAATCCGACGCAGACCTCGCAGCTGACCAAGGCCATCGAGAACGTGTTCACCAACCTGGCGCCGCAGGAAGGCGACGCCTGGATCTTCTGGAGCAAGTCCGAGGCGAAGAAGACCGCCTATCAGTACAACATCACGTTCGCCGTGCAGAACGAGGAGACGGGCCTGTTCCTCTACGCGCTGCCGATGGGCCTGACGATCACCGCGGATCTGGACAAGGAGCAAGTGCTCTTCATCAAGCTCAAGGACAAGGCGACGTATTCGGTGAAGGTGCAGTCGCTGAAGGCGATCTCGTTCCTCGAATCGGAAGTCGAGCGCCGCGCGCAGCGCCTGCTGCTCTCGCGACACCTCGCCGCCGCATGATCCGCGCCGGCCGCGCCGCACGGCGCGGCCGGCGTTTCCCCACGCCTATCCGCGGGAGATCCCATGTTCGCTACTTCTACGACCCCGGCCCGGCCCGGTCACGCCTGCGCGCTGCTCGGCCAGCCCGCCAATCCGTTCGCCGAGCTTCTCCTGATCCCCGATACGGCAACGCTGCCTGCCGCCGCCGCGCTTTCGCAGCGGCTCGGCGGCGCGTTCGATCCGAACGGCCGTCTCGACCGTACGCGGCTGCTCGCGCTGCTCGACGGAGAACCCAAGCTCTCGCTGCTCGGCAGCCACAATGCGCCGCTCGCAACCGGCCCATCCGCGGGCACACCCGCCGGCCTCGCCTCCTCCGTCGGCGAGCTCAGCAATGCCTTCGCGCAATCGGCGCAAAGGCAACTGCAATCGTTGCTCACGAGCGGACTGGAAGCCGCCGCGGCCGGCACGCCGCCCGCATGGCTGCACCTCGCCGCCGGCGCGAAGGGCGCAACCGCCAGCGTCGTCTACATCGCCGGCTCGGCGCACGGCGCACCGCTGTTCAGCCTCCTGGTCTTCTCGATGGACCTCTCGTTGCGCGGCAGCGCGGCGACGCGCGGCGAGCTGCGCCTGGCGGAACTGGCGGCGATGCTGCCGCAGGTGCTGTCATGAGCGCCGTCCTGGTGCCTCGCCTGCTCTACATCATGGCCGCCGCCAACGAACCGCCGGCGTCGTTCGAGGAGATCTTCGCGATCCAGGATCCGCAGGCCGCACGCGATGGTTTCGAGATGGCGAAGCTGTTCCAGCGCGCGGTCCAGGGTGAAGGGCGCTTCGACATCGGCCTCGCCGAGCAGCTCGCCCGCAACCAGCCCGGCATGATCTTCATCAACAAGCTGCAGCAGCGGCTGACGCAGAACCACGATCGCGTCAGCGTCATGGCGGATGCGGTCAACAGGTCGCTCGCCGACTTCATGGGCGTGGCGCTCCCGGAGGTGCAGCGGCGCCAGATCGAGACCGCGATCGCCTACACGTTCACCAACTTGTACGTGCAGCGTTCGGACGGATGGATCTTCTACAGCAAGGAAAGTGCGCACTCGACGACCTACCAGTACAACATCCTGTTCGCGCTGCAGAACGAATCGACCGGCGACTACGTGTACGGCGTGCCGCTCGGCATGACGATCAAGGTCGATCGCGAGTACGAGCGCGTGTTGTGGATCACGTTGAAGGACGAGGTCAGCTACTCGGTCCAGGTGGACACTCTCAAGGTCGGCGTGCCGATGGCCGCGCGGATCGAAGAGCGCGTGGAGCGCCGGCTCGCCGAGCTGCTGGCGGCTTGACCGGTTTGCGGCGAATGCGGGAGCGGCCTGTCCGCCGCTCCCGCCCGCTCATCGGCGCAGGAACGCGCTGCAACCGATTCATGCTTGTTCTGCGCTGCCGCTCGACGCAAGCGTCGCGCAATGAGCGGCGTTTCCGCGCACGCCTCAGAGCGGCGGATCGTTGAGTACCTGCGGATCGTAGTGGGCGAGCGAGCCGTCTTCGATGTCGGCGACCTGCAGCGACACGTGGATCAGCATCTGTTGCGTGTTGACGTTGAGCAGGGTCACCGAGCGGCCGTCTCGCGCCATGCGCGGCGCGCCGAGCTGGTAGCGGGCATCGGTGGTGTAGATCCCGGAAATCCGCAGCGCGGGATCCGACGTGGTGGTCAAGCGGTACACCATCGACGTGTTCGAGTCCTTGATGACGGCGACATCGGGTTTGAACGCGTAGTCGAAGCGGCCATCGCGGCTGTTGCCCCGGCCCGTCGGATTGCGTTTGATGTCGACATCGATCACGTATTCGGCAGTGGCGTTCGGCGAGTCATCGCGCATGATTTGAATCTCCTTCGAGTTGTTCGTAGTAGGAAATGAACGCCGGGTGCCGGTATTGCATCGCGTCGAGCGCACGCAGCGGTGCCGCGGCCTCGTCGGCGCGGCCGGCGGCGACCAGGGCGCGGACCCACGGGTCGAGAATCCGCCGGTCGCGACTCGCTGCGGCAACGGGCGCCAGCGTGGCGACGGCCGCCTCGGCAAGCCGGTGCGCCGCATCGGCATCGCCGTCGTCTCCGGCGACGTCGGCCGCCGTCAGTTGTGCCTGCGCGAGCGCGGCGCGGCTCATGGCATCGTTGGACGCGCGCTTCACGAGGTCGTCCAGGCGCGCGAGCGCACGCCCGATCGCCGCGCTCGCGGCCTTGCCGTCGTGGCGCTCGCGCGCGAGCGATGCCTGGCGTTCCAACGCCACGCCGGACAGGCGAGTCCAGTCGACCGAAACGGGATCCTGCGCGACCAGATCGTCCAGCGCAGCGACTGCCGCGGCAGCGTGCACATCGCCCTGCTCGGGCGTCATCGCTCCGAGTGCGGCAAGCGAGGCGGCCTGCACGTCGGCGTACGCGCGGTCGCGGCGCCAGGCGCGATTGGCCGGCTCCAAGCGCACCAGTCCGTCGAGCAGTTCGCCCGCTTGCGCGATCTGCAGGGCAGCATCGCCCGTCTCGCCGCGAGCGATGTCCGACTGCGCGACATGAAAGTGCGCGACGGCGAGCCGATGCGCGAGCGTGTTGTCGTCGGTGCGCGCCGCATGCAGGCGCAGCAACGTGTCGAGTCCTTCGCGATAGTGGGCGTGCGCCGCGGCCAAGTCGCCGCGCATCTCGTCGGCGGTACCGAGCCAGGAAAGACTGTCGGCCAGCTCGGCTTCGATCGCGGCATCGGCCGCTCCGTCGGCGAGCACGCGCCGCTTGGCGGCGACCGAGCGATCGAAGGCTGACGCGGCGTGGTCCGGATCGGCGCGCTCCAACCAGAGCGTGCCGAGATTGTTTTCGGCATACGACAGCTCCATCCATGCGTCGCGCGCCTGCGGATGAAGTTCGATCTGCTTCTGCGCCGCTTCGCGATATCGCGTCCAATACCGCTGCGTCAGCTCGAAGTCGTGCTTGCGATACGCCTGGTAGCCGAGCCAGTAGTCGCACTGCCCGCGCAGATGCCAGAGCGCTTCGTCGCCTTGTTCCCCGGCCAGCGCGCCGTCGATCAGTTGCGCTGCGCTCGCGAAGGAGTGCGCCGCGCCGGCAACGTCCGCACGCGCGATCTCGATTTCGCCGATCTTCAGCAGCGCTTCGGCACGCAGCCGCAGGCGCGACACGTCCGCGTCGCCGGTGCCGCGCGTCAGATAACCGAGCGCCGCGCCGACGACGCCGTCGAGGACGTCCAGCCGGCCGAGTGCGCGCAGCCGTTCGGAGGTCTCGCCGAGGATGTCGCCGACCAGGCGCTCCGCGCTCGCGCGTTCGGTCTCGGCGACGCTCTTCGCGCGCCACGCACTGACGGCCGCACCGATGGCCGCCAAGGCGAGGCCGATGACGGCGGCCAGGGTCGCCATGCGCACGCGCGTACGCCATCGTGCGCGCAGGCACGACGATTCGATCAAGGCGATCTCGTCGCGATCGAGCCGCGCACGCATCGCTGCAAGGACTTGTTCGGCCTCGTGCAGGGGTGCGCCGGCCGGAATCAGGAAATCGTGACGGCGTCCCTCGCGCTGCCAGCGTGCGGCGAGTGGCGCGAGGCGGCCGCGCGCGCGCAGCAAGGTGCGGTTTCGCACGACCCAGTCGCAGGCACGCGGCCAGCTGCGCCAGAGCGCTTCGTGGGCGACGCCGAACGTCGGTACGCCGACGACGAGCTGGCTCGCGAACAATCGGCGATCCACGAGCGCGCGCACCAACCGCCGTTCTTCGCCGGACGCGAGTTCGTCCCAGCGAACGCCGCGGCCGAGCGCGGCGTCCTCCTCGCTGACGATGTGGATCATGCGCGCGAGGAGATCGGGCAGGCAGCGCCGGACGTTTTCCGGCAGCGCTAGAAACGTCTCTTCGGCGCAACGCGCAAGCGCTCCGTCGAGGCCGCCCATGTCACGGTAGTCGGCGAAGCGCAGTTCCTTGGCGTCGCTGCCGCGTTCGTGCAGTTCGCGCAGCGCGTGCTGCAGCAGCGGCAAGGCATCGGGGCGATTGGCCGCCGCTTCGAGCAGCGCGTCGTCGAGTCGCACCTGGGTCTGTTCGTCGCGGCCGAAACGCAAGCCGGCCGCATCCGCAGGGCGGCGGACCATATGCGCGATCTCGCCTGCGGTCGGCGCCAGCAGATCGATGTGGCCGCCGTCGGCAGCGAGGCCGGCGAAGCCCGGTTCCTGCAGCGCGGCCGGGAAGCAATCGCTTCGGCAAGCGGCGACGATCGCGATGTGGGGCGAACCGGCGAGCACGGCCAACGCGCGCCACAGGCCGTCGCTCGCCCGCGCCTCGCGCGTTTCGCTGCCGAGCGCCGCTTCGAGGGGATCGACGATCAGGACGAGGCAGACTTTAACGCCGGCGCCGTGACGCGCGGTCGCGCGGCCGATCACCCAGTCGATGCGCGGGAGCAGTGCAGCCGGCTCGCCGGCGAGCGTTGCGGCGAGATCGGTCACCTCCGAATGCAGGAAGATCGGTCGCTCGTCGATGCGCCACTGCAGCAGCGTCGCTGCCAGGCGCGCAAGATTGTCGGCACCGGGCCCCGGCGCGAAGCTCGCCACGGCCAACGCCTGGCAGCCGTCCACGCCGCCTTGGCGCAACAGCGCCGGCACGAGTCCGGCCTGCAGCAGGGACGACTTGCCGCTGCCGCTGGCGCCGACCAGCAGCACGAAATGGCATTCGGCGCGAAGCTGGCGCTCGATCGCTTCGAACAGCTTGGCCAGCGCGCGGTCGCGTCCGAAGAACACCGGCGCCTGTTCGGCCGTGAACGGCACCAGGCCGGGAAACGGACTGCCCTCGGCCCAGCCGACGGCAACGTCCGCCGCCGTACCGATGCCGTCCGCATACAGCACCGGCGCGCAAAGCCGGTAGCCGCGCTTGCGGATGGTTTCGATGTAGCGCGGCGTCACCGCGTTGTCGTCGAAGGCGCGGCGCAGTTGCGCGATCGACTTGTGTACCGGGTTGTCGCCGTAGAACGTGCCGCGCCAGCAATGCAGCAGCAGTTGCTCCGTACTGACGACGCTGCCGGCGCGCGCCGCCAGGAACGTCAGCACATCCATCATCCTGGGCTCGAGGCTGCGCTTTTCCGCGCCGCGCAACACCGCATTGGCTGCAGGCAGCACGAGCCAATCGCCGAGGTGGAACGAATGGTCGTTTCCTGCCGCCGCCATGTCCGTCTCCTTCGTCTGTCCCTGTCCTTACCGCATCGGATCGCTGTCCCGATGGCCCCTTCATCGTCGGCTCGCGCATGTCCTTTCCTCGGACGGCGCGGCGCGGCATGCATCGCTAAGCGCCTGTCGCGACTGCCGAATCGCAATCGGCAGGTTTCCGTAAGGCAGGTCGATACCGGGCGCCCGCAAAGTCTCTTCGCCGCACGTGCAGCCCGCCGTCGAACGCCGCAAGGCTCGCCGAGGCTGCGTTCGACGGCTGCCAGACGCCGTGATCCGGGCGCCCCAGGATCGCTACTCCTTGGAGAAAATTCCGATGCGTACTCATGCACTGTTCGTCCTGATGTTCGCTTCCTCGCTGGCCTGCGCGGCCGCTTCGCAGGAAGGCTCCGACGCGAAGGTCGACGCTCCGCAAGTCGGCCGCAGCACCGCCACCGCCCGCGTGCAAGCGCCGGTCGACAGCAAGTGCCCCAACGCGGACCGCGGCAAGACCGCCAGTTTCACCACGGATGGATGCACCGAGCGCGCCTGCAACTCCGCGCGCCAAACGGCGATCGCGCATTTGCGCGGCGAAGTCGACAAGAAATGCGACAACTACCTTCGTGCCGACAGCGAGTGCGTGAAACACGGCTGCTGAAGCAATCGCACCTGCACGATTCGTCACGATCCGGACCGCCGCGAAAGCGTTCGGTCCGGATCCTTTCCGTCGAGACCTGCGCATAGAACCTTGTCCCATGCTTCGTTCGTGATCGGCCGAAGCGTCGGCGAATCGCACGCAGCGCGCATTCGATCCGTCACGCCTCCTGCGCGCACGACGGCACGCGAGTCGCCACGTGCGCTGCGCGTGGTTCGGCTGTCGCGGCGGCGACCGAACCGCGCGACGCTCCTCGGAGCTACCGCCCCCTGGCCTTTACTCCGAGAAGCGCCGCGCGAGCGCGGCGTACCGGCACCCAAGCACGTCGATGCGAGGGTTCGTCCCATGCATCGACTTCACGCTTGCCGTCGATTCTGCGAGCGCATTCCTGCCGCAACAAGGCGTCGCGTCGCGCTCGCTCAATCAGTATCGCTGAGTAGCGAATCGGTTAAGCATTTTTCCATTCGAAAAGGCGTGTGTGACAACAGTAACGCTGAGTAAACCTCCTCATTATTGCTGGTTGCATCAGCAATACTAAGTACAGTCGCATCGATTCAACGAACGTGGCCTGCGGCTTGGCGCCCGCCCTTTGGCGTTTGCGCCTGGTGTTCGGGCGATCCTCCGATCGCAACCAGCAACAGGGCCAGCTCGTCCTCGCCGTCGACGCCGACGAGGCGCTCCGCCCCGTCGTCGATGAAGCCGGCCACGGCGCATACGGCCAGGCCCAGCGCCTCGCCGACGAGATAGAAGTTCTGCGTCAGGCCGCCGGCGTCGACGCAAAGGTAGCGGTAAGCACGGTCGCCGTACTTCCAGCGCAGCCGCTCGAACGACACGGTAACGAGCAATACGGCTGCGGCTTGCTCGACGAACGCCTGGTCCAGCGCGATCTTGCCGACCGCGCTGCCGTGGTGGCCTTCGCGAACCAGAGCGAGCGCGTGTTCGTGCACTTCATAGTGGTAGATGCCCGGATCGACGCCCGCGACGTTCTGCGCGAAGACGTAGATCTCCGGAGACTGAAGTCCACCGCACGACGGAAAGCATCGCAGCGGGAGGCGCTCGTATCCGTATCCCGTGGTCGTTCCGCTGACGCCTGCCGAGTACTGCAGGAGCGTGGACAGATCCTGGGCGACGATCGGCGCGCCGGACACCTCGCGCCGCGAGCGCCGGCTCTGCAGAAGCCGCCCGAGGTCGCCACCGAGAACGGCGGGTTGCGGAAGCGCGACGCGATGCGCCGACGGATACCGCTTGACGACCGGTATTGGAGCGAAAATCTTCTCGGCCTCGCTGGGGTCGAACGACGCCGAGGCCAGATCGTCCCCGCTGCGCGTCCTGACATACTCGTGGTACAGCGTCGCAACCCCTTTTTCCCAGAAACGCCCTCCTCCGTCCGCGCGCTGCAGCAGATCGAGGAAGTGCTCGCGCTCGAACTCGGACAACGCATCGAGCGCCTGCGTGATTTCAGCGGTGGTCGGCACGCGTGCTCCCCTTGATCTCGATCACGGCGATCGTGGCTTCTTCGATGCCGTCGGCCTCGACCGCCGCATCGATGCGGCGGTCGGCGAACTCGAACCACACGGTGCGCGCAAGTCCCGATGTGGCGATGCCATCGAGCAGGCGCTGGCATACCTGGCCTGCCTCCAGCAGCGTCCGACGGTATCCGCGCGGACCGAACAGGATGTGATTGCGCGCAAGGCTGGCCGTCACGAAAAGCAGCGTGCGGTCCGCTGCGGAGGATGGCGCAGTCCCCAGCAGGGCCAGCGAGGTATCGATGGCGGACAGCTCGCCCGGCGCGAGCACCTTCGTAGCGTGGGCCGTCTTGCCGACGGGATCGAAGATCGCGAGGCTCGCTCCGATCAGTACGCGGATTTCCACCGCGAACAGCGCGGATTCGAGGCCGCCGCACGCATCGATCAGAATCCTCTCGACCGGAAGCGGAAGTTCGACCGACGCACCTCCTTTCTCGCGCATTGCGCGCGAGCGCTGTTCGGCCACCGCGCGTCGAAGTCCGTCGACGTCCGTCCTGCTCGCGGCCAGTTCGCCGGCGACCGCATCGAACAGCTTGCTGTTCTCGTGGTACAGCTCGGCGATCGACGGTTGATGCGATGAGGGCTGCTGCCAATGGTCGTACAGGCTGTCGCGCTCCAGGCGAACGGTCTTGCCCGGCCAGCTCAGCGACAGTCGTCCGACGTCCTTCAGGAAATCCCGTGCCGTGAGGACGGCTCGGGTTCGACGCGATGCGGGCATCGTCGGGCGGCTCACGGGAATGGCACCGGGTCGGTATTCAATTCTCCGAAGCTCAAGGGGCGATCGGCGCAGCCGAGATCGCGCGGCAGTTCGTAATAGCGCGGATGGCCGAGGTATGGGCACGCGCCGACGCTGGCGAGGGTCAGCTCCGGCACGATGACTCTGACCAGGTGCGATCCGTCCCCGCACGCGCTGCCGAGATCGATTACGACGGGATTGAGGCCGGCCGCCTTCAGCATGTCGAGGACGGCTTCGTACTCGGACTGCTCGTCGTCGAAGGAAAGCTCCGGGACATCAGACCAGTCGATCGTGCCTTCGCTTGCCGCGTACCAATCGAGCTTCGCGCGGTTCTGCTCGAAGCCGTAGTAGACGGTGCCGTCGAGAAAGTCCGTCATTTCGCTCGTGCCGCTGCTTGCCGAAATGAGCTTGCTTCCATCGGGGCGATAGGCATTGAGCACCGCGCGCGTCTGGCCGAGTTCGAACAGCGCCTGCACGAGCGCGCGCTCGCGCTGTCCGCCGCCGCCGCCCGCTCCGACGAACGTCCGCTCGGCCCGGCATTCGTCGCGCGCCGTGATCGTGAATATCGGAATCGGATGGTCGATCGTCGCCAGCTGCACGTGGATGCCGCGCATCGACGGCGTCGAAAGGCGCCAGCGCTGCGCCGGCCACTTGCGTTCGAGCCACTGCCCGATGTCGATCTGCACTTGCCGCGGCGCGAGGCGGCAATACCACCGCACGTTGATCGCATCGCGCTCCATGAACTCGTACAAGCCGTGCAGGATCGCGCGGCGGCGAGTCCTCGCGAAGCCGAGGCCGCCGCTCGTCGGGTATCCGATCATCGCTTCGCCGCTGCGGCTCTTGTAGTAGAGCAGCGCGAGCTGAGCCGGGACCCAGACCGGCTCGCCGCTCAGCAATTCGACGGCCGGATGCCAGCAAATGCGCGTGTCCCGGCGGAATGGAGCGAACTTGAAGCCGCGGCCGGCATGCTGCTCCGGCGCGAACAGCGGCAGCCGTTGCGGGCCGAGCGTGCGGCGGCCGCTTCGCTCGAGAACGTCGCAGCTGGCGAACTCCAGCTCGTCCACGACGCCTTGAAAGTGCAGCACGGCGAGCAAGCGCTCGCTGGCTTCTCCGAGCGCGCTCGAGACGGGTCCGCCCATGCCGACGCCCTTGCCGCCACCGGGGATTCGCATTCTCGCCAGCGACGGGGAACTGATCGCCGCGTCGGCGACCAGGGCGGCCACTGCAGAGTGCTCGCACGAGGCGGTGTACATGGAAAAGTCGCCGAGTTCCGGGCGATGAATTCGCAGCGCGGTCAGCGGTCCCATATGACGGTTGTAGAGCTTGGCCAATGTCGTCGTGCGGTCGGCCGGTGACTGGCCATACGCAGCATCGAACAGTTCGCATCGCTTTTCCGGGTAGGTTCTGGTGATGCGCATGAGTGGCCGGCCGGCGGATGGCTTGCGGGTCAAGCGGCGGTCTCGACGCCTTCCGGGAACGGCGGGCGATAGCTGGACCGCCCCGTCGCGCAGACCGGACATCGAGGAAGCTTCAGCACGTCTTCGACGTCGATGTCCATGCCGTCGAAATCGACCGTCATCACGCGACCGACCCAAGGACTGGTGCCGCACAGCAGGAAACGCGACGCAGCGATCGAGGCGTGACCCGCGACGACATCGGTGAACGCGGGCAACCCCACGAAGAACGACGTCTTCGGATGATCCAGCACGTGCTTGCGATATCGGCGCGCCATCGCGCCGCTCGGCGCAGCGGCGATCGTCAGCGACTGGTAGTCGTTGTAGCAGGCCGTGTCCGGCGGGAGGAACTGCGGGCCGATCGAGCCGAGATTCCCGTCGATCACCGCATGCAGCCACGGCGTTTCGCTGCGGATGCACACGCGATTGATCGTGTGCGCCAGCTGCAGATTCGGATGCTCCAAGGCGAGGATCACCAGATTCGCCCCTTCGACGGCGTCTTCGGCGGCCGTGCGCGCGGCAGAATCGACATGGCTGACGTTCTCGTATCCCAGCCGATGCAGGCGTTCGCCGAGCGCGGCATGCGCAGGGCGCCCGATGTCGGACGCCGGCGAAGATCCGAAAGGAATCGCGCCGAGCCACGTCGCGTCGGTCGGACGGCCGTCGAACAGCCTGACATGCCCGACTCCCTGCCGGAGAAGGTTGTGTGCAACGCGCGCAGCCACGGGACCGGCGCCGATGATCGTCACCTTGCGATCGGCGACGCCCGCGTGGCCGGTCAGCGTGTAGTTGAGATACTGACGGATCGAGCCCTGCTCGATGTCGCCGATGATTCCCTGTTCGACCAGCGATTGGACGAAGTTCCTGGCGTCGTCCCGCTGGTCGACGCGCACGCTTTCGAGCAATTGCCGCAAAGAAACCGCCCCGGAGAGAACCTTCCGGACCAACGTGCCGATCACGCCGGTCAGGTCGTCGTCCCGAAACAACTCGGAAGGCCGCGACCGCGTACCGAACTGCACCAGCAACTCGTCGTCGCTGACGAGCACGAGGTCCAATCCGTCGGCCGGACACAGACGGGTATCGAGCAGAAGACTGGCCATCGGTTCCCCCGGAGCGTGCGCACGACCATGGGTCGTCAGGACCACGTTGCCCGCTGCCTCATCCGGGAAGCGGGCGTGGCCGAATCGATCGAGCAATCAGCCTTTGGCTGTGCCCGACCGACCCATCTGGTTGAGCTTGTCTCCGAGCGCCTGCACCATTTTTGCTTCTTCCCCGAGAATCCGGGATTGCTCGTGCAGGAATTCGCCCTGAATCTTGACGAGCGAACCGAGCTCGGCCGGATTGACCAGGTCTCCGAGCCGATCGAACGGGTTGTACCAGCCGGTAATCCAACCGACCTTCCAACCGACCCAGTCCGTGAAATGGATCGACTCTTGAACCGCGTTCGGAATCTGTGAAATGGGCATATGACACCTCCGGGTGGCTGATGGGCCCCTGCAAGCAATCCGATAATCCACTCCCCTGCCGGTATTACGGGGCGCAGCGGTATAACCTGACACGCGCGCAACGCTGATATTGTTTAGCCGCGCTGCCGAAGCGACAGCGACGCAATGCGGATTCGCGCGGGCAGTCGGTGGTAAGCGGCGCTGCTCAAGTTGCAGGCAGTATGGCTGCCCGGAAAGCGACGCTTCGCGCCGGAACGAAGAGGGCCTGAGCATGACTGGCATCGCTACGCGAATTCGGCGCGCCCGCGCCCTCGTCGGCATCACCCAGTCGGAACTGGCCCGGCGAACGGGTGTGCAGCGTAGCGCCGTCACGCAATGGGAACGCGGCGACGGCACGACTCCGAGCGTTCTTCATCTGGCGCAGATTGCCGTCGAAACCTCCGTCTGCTTCGAGTGGCTTGCGACGGGAAGAGGACCGAGCCGGCCCGATGCGGGCTCGTTCGATACGGCCGTGATGATGCAGGACTACGCGCGCGACGAGATCGAGAGCCGCGCCCTCAGTGCGCTGCGTCGAGTCCCGGACAAGAAACGCGACGTGATCGCGAAGATCGTCGAGCTGCTGGCCAAGTGAGCCGCTGCGCCGCACGTCGCGCCTGCCGTCGCCTATCTCGCGCGAAGTCCGACCTCGAAGCCGTCGGCGAAAATCGCATCGTCGGGCACCAGCGGCGTGAACGATGCGTACGACGCCTGGCTCGCAAGATCGAACGTGTTGAACGAACCGCCGACATGCAACGTGCCGTCCGGTGCGACAGCCAATGCGGACACGACGACGCCCGAAGCGTTGGGATTGAACGAGTTCGCACTTCCGTCGCCGGCGTCGAGCGCCGCGAGCAGATTGCGAGACTGGCCACCGATCGTCGTGAAGCGGCCGCCGGCATAGACGGTGGCGCCATCGACGGCCAGCGACTCGACGCTGCCGTCGCTCGCATTGGGATTGAAATTCGTCGGCATGCCGTCGGAGATGCCGAGTGCGGCGATGTTGTTGCGCGACTCGCCATGTACCGAATTGAAGTTGCCGCCGACGTAGACAGTGGAATCGACGATGGCCATGGCGAGGATTCGGCAATTTTCGCTGCCGTTCGCCGCGGTGGGGTTCCACGCCACGGGATTGCCGACCGTGAGGTCCAGCGCGGCGAGACATCCGCGCGCGTCCTGATCCGCACCGATGTGCGCGAACGAACCGCCGACGTACACGAGGCCGCCTGCGATGGCGAGCGCGCCGATGTCGCTGTCCGGATTCGGATTCCATGCGGTCGCACCGCCGTCCGACGCGTTCACCGCTCCGAGGAAGATGCGCTGCTCGCCACCGGTGCCGACGTGCAGGAAAGAGCCGCCCAGATACACCACGCCGTCCGATACCGCCATCGTCGTGACGACGCCGTCGGAGTCCGGCGCCCACGACGTCGGCGTACCGTCGGCGATGTTGACCGCGCCTACGTTCATGCGCGGCTCGCCACCGATCGCATTGAAGTAGCCGGCGACGTACAAAATCGAACCGGAGATCGCGAGCACATTGATGTTGACGCTGCCGTTCAAGCCCTCGACATCTGGTGCCCAGCTCGTCGGCGTGCCATCGGCCGCGCTGATCGCCGCCAGGTCATGACGTGCGACGCCGCCCAATGAACTGAATTGTCCGCCGAGGTAGATCGCATTCCCTGCGACCGCGATCGCGGCAACACTGCCGTTGCTGCTCGGATCGAACGCCGTCGCCGTGCCCGTTGCCGCGTCGAGTGCGGCGACATAGCTGCGTGCTTGTCCACCGATCGCGTAGAACCCGCCGCCGACGTACACCGTCGAGCCGGCTGCAGCGAGCGAGAGGATGTTGCCATTCGAATCGGGATCGAACGCCGTCGCGGTTCCGTCCGCGGTATCGAGACCCGCGATATTGTTGCGCGCGACGCCGCCGATCGTATCGAACGAGCCGCCGGCGTAGAGCGTCGTCCCGGACATCGCCAGGGCGACCACGCTGCTGCAGAACGAGCAGCCGAAGAAGCTCGGACTCGGATCGAAGCTTTCCACGGCAAGGCCGTCGTCCGTGCCGCCGAGGACGAGCGCGGCGATGCTCGCACGTGGCGCGCCGCCGATCTCGACGAAGCTGCCGCCGACGTAGAGCGTCGAGCCGGATACGACCAGTGCACTGATGATCGCCGTGCCGCTGAACCCGGTTGCCGCCGGATCGAACGCGGTCGCACTGCCGCTGCTCGCATCGAGCGCGGCAAGCGCGCTGCGCGGCTGTCCGCCGATCGTCGTGAAGCCGCTGCCTCCCGCGTACACCAGGGTGCCATCGCCCGATAAGGCGAGGGAGAGAATCGTGTTGTCGGCATCGGGATTGAACGCGGTCACGCTGCCGCCGGAGACGCTCACGGCTGCGATGTTGTTGCGCGCTTGTCCATCGATCGAAGTGAACGTACCTCCGACGTACAAGGTCGAAGCGGATGCGGCCAGCGCGTTCACCACGCCATCGATCACCGGCACGAATGCCGTATCGACGCTGCGGTCGGCGCGAATATGCGCGAGATTCGTCAGCGCGACGGCGCCGACATGACTGAAGCATCCGCCGATGAACCATCCCCCGCCGCCATCGGCGACGACCGCGCGCAGGCCGCTGCTGGCGCCGCTGCAGCCACTCGGCGGAATGCCCGAGACTTCCGGCATCGCCGTATCGGTCGTTCCGGCGAACGACACTTCAGCGCCAGGCCCCGTGCGCGGCCCGACTTTGGTGAAGCTGCCACCGATGTAGATCGTGTCGCCGGCGCGCACGATCGTCTGCACGGTGCCATCGGTGACGTATGTACGAGCGGGCACGTCGGACAGATCGGCGCCTGCGGCGCCCGATACCGTCAGGACGGTGAACGCCATGAAGAGCGCAAGCGTCGCGTCCTTCCGGCGGGACGATCGGACGAAAGAGGGTACGAAAGCATGCATGTGAAGGAATCCTCGAACGGATGAGAGCGTGTCGGAGCCTGCGAAAAAGGCGATGCGCCAGGCGCGCGCAAATCCGACGCCAGAGCCAGGGAGCTAGCTCCGGCCTCACCATCACTGTGCATTGCGCGAAACGGGTGCGGCAATGGCGTCGCGTGGCCAGCTTGCGCCATTGACGCAAGTCAGCCAGTTCGCGAGCACACCCGGTAATACTCAGGAATGCGGGGGCATCTCGTCGTGTCGTGCGGCTTGCGCTGCGAGCCAGCCGGCTTGAAAGCGCGTCGTCGCGCCAAGGCGCTTCATCAGGTCGACGATGCGGCGCGTCAGCGTACGCTGCGAAATATCGAGTTCGAGTTCGATGGTCTTGTCATTGAGCCCCGACACGAGCATCGGCAGGAGCGCGTCGATACGCCGGCTCGCATGCAGCGAAGACGAACCATCGCCGGCCGCGGCTTCACCGAGCGAGAACGGAACCGAAGAACGCCACAGCATCTCGAACATTTCGCACAGAGCCACCAGCAGCGAAGAAGATCGCACGAGCAAGGCAGGCCCGTCCGGTCGTGCAAGATTCAGTGGGATGATGCCGATGCGATGGTCCACCACGATCAGCTTGAAGGGCAACGACGGATACACACGATACTGTTCGCCCGCCAACGTGGCCGCACGCAGGCGATTCAAGGTGCCGGGCGCATTCAGCATGCTGCTGTCGGTGATCGAACGGAAACGCACGCCGCGGGCGAGCAGCTTCAGCTGCATATCGTCGGGCGCGTCGTTCGAAGAGACGAGAACCGGCGGACGTTCGAGTCCGAGGATGTCGTGCTCGGCCGACTGGATGATCTGTGCGAACACCTGCGCGGCGGCTTCGCGGCTGAGGATCTCGACGATGCGCTCTTCGCGTCGCGTGCCCCGCGTCGTCTTTGCCGACTCGCGCAGCTCAGCGATGGCCGATCGCGCCCTCTCCTGCCTGCGCAGCATCAGCGCCTCGATGGCCAGGTCCGGCGGCGCGGCGAAGTACCGCGGCACGTGTTCCGGCGAGCGGGTGGCGAAGCCGTTCATTTCCAGCGAGGCGAGCGCCTTGCGCGTGGCCGTCGTGCCGAGGCCGAGAGACGACGAAATCTGGGCATCGGTCGCCCCATCACGACGCAGCAGCATTCGATAGATGCGCTCGTCGGCGAGCTGGATGCCAAGTTCGCCGAGCGATCCCGGCGGCAGGCGTTTTTCGCCATCGCTTCGGACAGTCCTGGCGCCTTCAATGACGCGCGTCCGCTTCGACGGCACGCCGCTGCCGCTTCGCTTGGGTGCCGACAGGCGTTGCCGCAGGTCGATGCCCGCCGCTTCGCAGAGTCTTCGAACGGCGGCGCTGGAGCGCGCGAATCGCCCGCTCAAGATTCGGCTGAGCTGGCCCTGCGAGACATTCGCCGTTCGCTTCAAGTCGAGTTGCGTGAGGCCGGTCTTGCGACGCCAGCGATCCAGATCCCGCCCGAGCCGCCGTGCTGCCGGCGGCAGAATGGGAGCCGTCGAGGGCAACGACTCGAAAGGCGTATCGGATGTCATCTATGCGCATAGTATGCGATATCGATGCTGCTGCCCGGGCGAGCCCATGCAGCGCCGCCCGCTGCATCGACTGCGACGCAGCCTGTCGCGCTCCGGCACAGCGGCTGATGACCGACTCCTACTTTGCCTGCCGCAGCCGGCCGCACCGGCCTCCGAAACCCGCAGCGGCGCCCCTGCCGGGCTGACTCGTCTTCAATCGGCGGCCGTCCATCGCCGACGGCCGATCAAAAACCCACACTTTTGTACAAATGTGTATCTGCGTGCCAGGCGGTATACACAACCTTACACAACAGCCGATTCCGGACATTTGCCCCGTACACCGTCGAGAGAAACTTTCCTCCGTCGGCCGGACGGCCGAAGGCTCCTCGAACGACGACCCGGCGACCGAAGAAGCGAAGTCATCGCGCCTGCGGCGCCCCACCCGCACACCGAAGGAAACGTTCCCATGAATACGATCGCCACCTCCGAAAAGAAAGTGTTGTACACCGCCAAGCAGCACACCACGGGCGGCCGCGACGGCGGTTCCTCGCGCAGTTCCGATGGCCGCCTGGACGTCAAGCTGTCGCTGCCCGGCACCGGTACCGGCACCAACCCCGAACAGCTGTTCGCCGCCGGATGGTCCGCCTGTTTCATCGGCGCGATGAAGATCGCCGCGGCCCAGAAGAAGATCAAGATGCCGGCCGATGTTGCCGTCGATGCGGAGATCGATTTGTGCTCGGCGGACGATGCCTATTTCCTGCAGGCCCGCCTCAACATCAGCCTGCCGGGGCTGGAGCGCGAAGTCGCGCAGGCGCTCGCCGATGCGGCGCACCGGACGTGCCCGTACTCCAAGTCCACGCGCGGCAACATCGATGTCGTGATCAACGTGATCTGAAACCAACAGGCCTGCGTGCGATCCGCGCGCAGGCCGCTCACCGTGGAGAGAAGAGCATGTTCGAAGACATGAAGCTGGACCGCCGCAGCTTTCTCGGCGTCGCGGCGCTGAGCCTGGCCGCCGGCGAACTCGGCATGGCGGAATGGGCCGGCGCGAAGCCCGGCAAGATCGCCGATCTTCCGTCGGTCGCGCCGGGCACGAACACGTCGTTCGGCCCGCTGAAGCAGATCGACGCCGGCGTATTGAACATCGGCTACGCCGAGGCCGGCCCTGCGAAGGGTCCCGTCGTCATCCTGCTGCACGGCTGGCCCTACGACATCTACAGCTTCGTCGACGTCGCGCCGATGCTGGCGAGCGCGGGCTATCGCGTCATCATGCCGTACCTGCGCGGCTACGGCACCACGCGCTTCCTGTCGGAGGCGACCGTGCGCAACGCGCAGCAGTCGGTGGTCGCCGTCGATGTCGTCGCACTGATGGATGCGCTGAAGATTCCCAAGGCACTGATCGCGGGATTCGACTGGGGTGCGCGTACGGCGTGCATCGTCGCGGCGCTGTGGCCGGAACGCTGCAAGGCCCTGGTCTCGGTGAGCGGCTATTTGATCGGCAACCAGGAGTCGGGCAAGCGCCCGCTGCCGCCGAGCGCCGAGCGCGACTGGTGGTACCAGTTCTATTTCGCCACCGAGCGCGGCCGCCTCGGCTACGAGCAGAACCGGCGCGACTTCGCCAAGCTCATCTGGCACACCGCTTCGCCGAAGTGGAACTTCGACGATGCCACGTTCGACCGCAGCGCCGCGTCCTTCGACAATCCGGACCACGTCGCCATCGTGATCCAGAACTATCGCTGGCGAATGGGCCTGGCGGCCGGCGAGCCGCAATACGACGAGCTCGA
>Ga0105248_10000219_pt1 | contig 65828 bp, 48 predicted proteins | sample KBSS34metaG_FD_81524 | JGI IMG/M metagenome (GOLD analysis project Ga0105248, IMG submission 81524) | Switchgrass rhizosphere microbial communities from Kellogg Biological Station, Michigan, USA - KBS S3-4 metaG | ecosystem: Host-associated > Plants > Roots > Rhizosphere > Soil | place... | reverse complement strand
CGCGTTCGGGGACGCGCAGTTCTTCGGTTCGATGGGTGGGAAGTCGTTGAATGCCCCGGTGGTGGGGGTGGCGGCGACGCCGAGTGGTAAGGGTTATTGGGAGGTTGCGTCGGATGGCGGGGTCTTCGCGTTCGGGGACGCGCCGTTCAAGGGCTCGAAGGGCGGCCAGCCGCTGAAGGACCCGGTCAGCGGGATCACCGGCACGCCGTCCGGCCAGGGCTATCTGCTCACCGCGGCGGACGGCGGCGTCTTCGCGTACGGCGACGCCGCGTTCAAGGGGTCCATGGGCACGAGGCCGCTCGCGGCGTCGGTGAACTCGATCGTGCGCACGCCCAGCGGCGGCGGTTACTGGTTGTCCGCCGTCGACGGCGGTGTCTTCGCCTTCGGGGACGCGTCCTACCTGGGCCGGGCCACCTATAACCCGCCAGCGGTGCCCTCGGGTGGAACCGCCGCGCAAAGGGCGGCCGGCCTGGCGCACGGCTGGGTCGGCCTGGACTACCAGGGCGTGAACAAGGACTACTGGAATGCTCCCAAGCACCCTGAGCTCTGGTGCGCCGACTTCCTGACCTACACCTGGCAGCATGCCGGCATCAACATCCCGCACTACAGCGCGGTGTCGAGCCTGCAGTCGTGGGCGCAGAAGAACGGGCGCTGGTCCACCGACATCGCCCATCCGCACGTCGGCGACGCCGTCGTCTACGGCGGCTCGCACACGGACATCGTCGTCCAGGTCGCCGCGAACGGGACCGTGGTCAGCGTCGACGGTGACTGGGGTGGGCAGGGCAGCGACGACGCCGCGTTCGCCACGACCGCTCGGGTGAAGCTGAACACCTGGCAGTCCCTGGCCCGCGGGCTGGGCGCCGGCGGCATGCGTATCACCGGTTACGTCCGGGCGAGCTGACGTACCGCGGTGGGGAAGGTCGACGGCCTTTCCCACCGCGCACCACGCCCGCACCACGCCCGCGCCGAGGCCCGCCGAGCGCCGCCCGCTAGCGGGGGTCGAGGCGGAAGACGCGCAATACCCGGCCGCCCAGGGCCGGGTCGTTCATCTGGGCGTAGGCGGCGTAGCCAGGCCAGAAGGTCGTCAGCTGCGGCCAGATCTTGTCCCGCTCCGGCCCGTCGACGAGCCGGGCCCGCAGCTCCCGCCGCTTCCCCCGGTGCACGACGGCGACGTCCGGGTGAGCCAGCAGGTTGGCGGTCCACGCCGGGTGGCCGGACCGGCCGTAGTTGCTGCCCACGAGCCAGAAGCCGTTGCCGTCGGGCATGCTCGCCAGCGGGGTGCGCCGGGGCTCGCCCGTCTTCGCCCCGGTGTGCTCCAGCATCACCATCGGCAGCATCATCTGGCCGATCATCACGCGACCGCCGCTGATCTTGTGCAGCACGCGGTCGATCCGCGGCACGACCGACGGCCCGAACCGCTGGAACGTCGGATGCAACGAGATCCGCTGCGCAAGGCGTCCTGTCCGGGTCTGCGGCCCGATACTCATGGGGCGGATCGTAGCCGGGCCGGCGACACCCACGGCGGACAAAGTCGCCGAGGTGTCACCGGCCCGCGGTGGCGCCGTCCTACTACTGGTTCGGGGCCGCCGTCGCCGCGCCCGGCGAGCCGGACGGGACGGTCGTGCCGGCGCCGTTCAGGACGAGCGGACCGTTCTCGTCGACGTCGAGCGTGCCGCCGGAGGCGCCGGACTCGGGCGCGGTCGGCGAGTCCCAGGTGGCGCCGTCCAGGCTCGGGTTCGAGTACTTCTTCACGAACTGGAAGATCGCGTCCGAGGACACCGTGCCGCAGCGCTGGGTCCGGTCCCAGGCGGTGAGCACGAAGTGCCGGTTGTCGGCGAAGACGGCGCGGGGCCACGGAACGGCGATGAACCGGGTGCCGGCGGCCTTCGCGATGTCCTTCAGCTTGGTGATCTGGTCGCTCGGCAGCTTGGTGTCGTACCAGCCGATCACGAAGCCGTGCTCCAGGTTGTGCACCGCCCGTTCGACCCGGATGCCCGAGTCCGGGTTGTAGAACCGGATCGCGTCCGGCAGCGGGTCACCGTCGTGGTTGCCCGACGCCGGTGGCACCTGCTTCCAGTTGACCGTCTGGTCGGCGGTGACGTGGGTCTGACCCTCCTGGGCCCCGTTCACGACCCCCGTGCAGTCGGCAGCCTTCGCCTCCGACGAGGCCGCGGCCACGTAGCCGACCTTGTGCGTCTTCGCCGCCTTGCTGTTACTGGAGATGGTGATGATGAGGACCACGGCGAGCAGGACTACCGCAAGGGTGCCGGCCGTGCCGTAGATGAGGATGGCGCGACGGCGTTCCTTGCGCTTCTGCTCGCGGCGCATCGCCTCAAGTCGGGCGTTGCGCTCGGCGGTCTTCTTAGCCACGGCTCGAATCCTACGAAGTGTCAGAACTCAACGGTGGAGGAGGAAGGCTTCGGCGTCGCGCGGCGGGCGTGTGGCGGCCGCCGCGGCCGGGTGGCCGACCGCCACGGCGCCCAGCGGCGTCCAGCCCGCGGGCAGGTCCAGCACCCGGCGAACCACGTCCGCGCAGAAGATCGTGCTCGACACCCAGGCCGAGCCGAGCCCCTCCGTCGCCAACGCCACCAGGAAGTTCTGCACCCCGGCGCCGCCCGCGACGGTGAACATCCGCTCCTCCGCGCCGGCCCGCCGGGCATCCGGATAGGCGTGCGCGCCGTCGTCCGTGACCAGCGGCACCACCAGCACCGGGGCGGCGGCCAGCACGTCGCCGCGCCGCAGCCGGCGGGTGACGGACTCCGCGTCGAAGCCGTCCCGGCGCAGGTCGTCGGCCCAGGCCGCCCGCATCGCGGCCAGCAGCTCGGCCCGCCGCTCGGTCACGACGACGAACCGCCACGGAGTGGTGTGGTGCGGCGCGGGGGCCGTCACCGCCGCGGCGACGGCCCGTCCGATCGCCGCCGGGTCGACTGGGGCATCGGTGAACGCCCGCACGGTCCGCCGCTCGGCGAGCGCCGCCCGCCGAGCCTCCCGTGTGCCGAGCCGGAACAGGTCCTCGGCCGGCGGGCGGACCACGGACCGGACCCCCCGGCCGTCGTCCGCCACCACCGCGAAGCCGCGCACCAGCGCGACCGGGGTCGCCGTCAGCTTGCCCTTGACCAGCTCCGCCGCAGCGGCCAGCTGGTCGGCCTCGGCGACCTCGGTCATCCCGAGCTCGTTGCCGTAGCCGTCGACGTCGCCGATGTGGCTGCGCAGCGCCGCCATCCCGGCCAGCCCGATCGCCTGGTCGACGACGCCGCGCCGCCAGGGCCGGCCGGCGGTGTCGCTCACGACCACGGCCACGTCGACGCGGAGCCGGTCGGCGAGCCCCGCGCGCAGCCGCCGCGCGCTCTCGTCGCTGTCGACGGGCAGCAGCGCAAGGCTGTCCTTGGCGATGTTCGAGGCGTCGACGCCGGCGGCGGCCAGCACGAAGCCGTGCCGGGTCTCGACGATCCTGGTCGGCCCGCGGCTGGCGACGTCCCGGACCGTCTCGTCCTCGATCGCGGCGAGCCGGGCCGCCTCCCGGTCGCCCGTCACCCGGACGATTCGCCCCTCGGCCTTTGAGACGATCTTTGACGTGACGACCAGGACGTCCCCGTCGAGGACGGCGATCCCAGCGGCCCGCGTCGCCGCGGCGATCACCGTCGCGAGGTCGTCGCCCGGGCGGATCTCGCCGATGCCCGGCACCGGGACGATCCGCACCTCGCCCCGGACCGGATCGACGGCTCCGGCGCGCGCCGCGCCGTCGTCGGCGCGCTGCGTCGCCCGGGCGTCCCCGCCCTCAGACACCGGCCAGCTCCAGCGCGGCGCGCACGATCGCCACCGTCGCGTCGAGGTCGCTCATCAGCAGCGGGTGCGCCGTCACCCGGACACCCGGCACGGTCACCCCGGCGTCGACGGTGTCCACCAGCCAGCCGTCGAGCAGGCCGTCGCCGGTCCCGGGCGCCGAGCCCGGGGGGGACCGCCGGGCTCCGTAGTTGCGGCCGACCGCCTCGGCCGACGTCTCGACGCCGATCGCCCGCAGGCACGCGTCGGCCATCCCGCGCACCGGGCTGCCGCCGATGATGGGCGACACCCCGACGACCGGAGCCGGCGCCGCCCGCAGGGCGTCCCGGATGCCGGGGACCGACAGGATCGCGCCGATCGAGACCACCGGGTTCGACGGCGGCAGCAGCACGACGTCCGCCCCGGCGAGCGCGTCGAGCACGCCGGGCGCGGGCTTCGCGTCCGCCGCGCCGACCGAGACGATCGCCTCGGCGGGCACCTCGGCGCGCAGCCGCAGCCACCACTCCTGGAAGTGGATGGCCCGGCGGCCCGCGTCGTCGGTGATGACGACGTGTGTCTCGACCCGGTCGTCGCTCATCGGGATCAGCCGGACGCCGGGCCGCCATCGCTGGCAGAGCGCGGCGGTCACGTCGGACAGCGGGTAGCCGGCGGCGAGCATCTGGGTGCGGACCAGGTGGGTCGCGAGGTCCCGGTCGCCGAGTCCGAACCATTCGGGGCCGACGCCGTACTCGGCGAGCTCGGCGCGCACCGTGAACGTCTCGTCCTCGCGGCCCCAGCCGCGCTCGGCGGAGATGCCGCCGCCGAGGGTGTACATCACCGTGTCGAGATCGGGGCTGATGTTGAGCCGATGCAGGATGATGTCGTCGCCGGTGTTGCCGATCACGGTTATGTCCGCGTCGGGAAGTGCGGCGGACACCCCGCGCAGGAACCGCGCGCCGCCGATGCCACCAGCCAGAGCCGTCACCTTCACACCTGGCAAGGCTAGTCCCGCCAGCCCTCGAAGCGACCGGTGCCGGGGTGCTGTGGGGCTAGCCGGCGAGCGCGGCGAGCAGGTATCGGACGAGAGAGCTGGTCGGACGGGTCGGCGCGGGATTCGCGAGGCCGCCCTCGATCGTCGCGACGACGGCGTCGGCGGCGGTCTCCCGGTCGGGTTCGGGGACGAGGTCGGCGACGGCGGCGAGGGCCAGCCCGTGCAGCCATTCGTGCAGCCGCTCGTGGTACTCCATGACCGGCGGTGCGTGCGGCGCTCGCTCGGCCACGCACGGGTGCAGCGTCCGGCGGCGCTCGACCGAGTCCAGCGCGGCGAACAGCCGGTACGCCGGCTCACCCGGCAGCCCGCCGATGCGGTCGATCTCGCCGTCGAGCAGGCGGTTGAGCACCGCGGCGAAGGCGTGGTCCTTCGTGCGGAAGTACCAGTACACGGACCCTGGCTCGATGCCGGCGGCGCGCGCGATCTCGGCCACCGACGTTCCGGCGAAGCCACGCGCGAGGAACTGTTCCTGCGCGACGGCGAGGAGCGCGTCTATTCGTTCTTCGCGCGGGACCTCCTGGCGGTTACGTGGCACCCGATCAGGGTAACGACATGCGCCCTGGGCAGAGGTCGTATATGCAGACCTGCCACGGACGAATCCGTTCGAACCCGTCGGATCCACCTCTGCGGCGGTCGTGTCGGACGCGGGCGACGGCCGGCGGCATACCCATGGTTCCGCCGCGTGCGCGGTTTTGACTTAGGCGTCACATTCCTCTTGATTCTTCCCCGAGAGACCTGTGAGATGGAGCTGGATCCAACAGTCATGTCGGCGTGGTTCCACCGGTCTGTGCGGAACGATCCAGGTCGACGCCCGTCCGGGACGCCTCGGCCCAGGCTGCTTCGTCGCGCCAACACGGTCCGACGCAGGCCCAGCCCGGGCTCGGTCGGCGGGCGACACCATCGCGACTCAACGCGGCAGTGGGGCCGACGCCGGGTTCGCTGAAAGGATTGCCATGTCCAAGAGCCGGAACGCCGGGGCCAGCAGCACGCCTGCCCGCGGCACGAAAAGTCTCGACTCCATGTCGGCATCCATGAACCGCGCCCTGGCCGGCGCGCGCGCCCCCCAGGTGGCCGCGGACCGCCAGGAACAAATCCACCGAGACCTGTCCGACGCCGGCGGCCGGCGGGCCGCGGCCCGCAGCGCCACCGTCGCCGCGCGGCGCCGGACCAACTTCCTGCTCGGTACCCTCGACGGCCTGCGCCGCGGCGCAGGCACCCGGGCCCGGCGGGCGACCGGGTAGTCCGGCCGGCGGCCCGCGCGGGCCTGGGCCGCGCGGGTGGCCGGCCCAGGTCGGCCACCGAGTGGTCCCGGGCGGGGTTCTGTGGCGCGGGCGCGGGTCTGTGATGCACAGTCCTGTCCGCTCCCGCTGCCCAGGCGGCACCCGCCCGGCACCGGCCGGTGCGGGCGCCGCCGACCGGGCGGGCCGTTCGATCACCAGGTGGTCCCATTGACCAGCACCGGCTCCTCGTCGCGTACCGAAGGCCAGCCGGCCGGCGACACCGGCTCGCCTGATCCGGCGCCGCCCGCCTCGGCCATGCGCCGGGCCCTGCGCCGGGCGCGGGACGGAGCGACGCTGGACGTCACCGAGGCGGCGGTGCTGCTCGCGGCCCGCGGCGACGACCTGCGCGACCTGGCCGCGTCCGCCGCCCGGGTCCGCGACGCCGGGCTCGCCTCCGCCGGGCGGCCCGGGGTCGTCACGTACTCGCCGAAGGTGTTCATCCCGCTCACCCGGCTGTGCCGCGACCGATGCCACTACTGCACGTTCGCCACGGTTCCGCACCGGCTTCCCGCCGCCTACCTGGAGATCGAGGAGATCCTCGAGATCGCGCGTGCCGGCGCGGCCGCCGGCTGCGCCGAGGCGCTGTTCACCCTGGGCGACCGGCCGGAGGACCGCTGGCCCGCGGCCCGGGAGTGGCTCGACGAGCGCGGCTACGACTCGACGCTGGCCTACCTGCGGGCCGCCGCGATCGCGGTGCTGGAGGAGACCGGACTGCTGCCGCACCTGAACCCCGGGGTGCTGAGCTGGGCCGAGCTCGCCCGGCTCAAGGCCGTCGCCCCGTCGATGGGGATGATGCTGGAGACGACCGCCCGCCGGCTGTTCACCGAGCAGGGCGCCGCGCACTTCGGCTCGCCCGACAAGGACCCGGAGATCCGCCTGCGGGTCCTCGAGGACGCCGGCCGGCTGAACATCCCGTTCACCACCGGGCTGCTGCTCGGCATCGGCGAGACCCGGGTCGAGCGAGCGGAGACGGTCTTCGCGCTGCGCCAGGTGTCCCGGGCATACGGCTCGGTCCAGGAGGTCATCGTCCAGAACTTCCGGGCCAAGGACGACACCGCGATGCGCGCCGAGCCGGACGTCGGCGCCGAGGAGCTCGCCGCCGCGGTCGCCGTCACCCGGCTGGTGCTCGGCCCGGGCGCGCGCGTCCAGGCCCCGCCGAACCTCATCGACGCGGCGGAGTGCGCGTTGCTGATCTCCGCCGGCATCGACGACTGGGGCGGGGTCTCGCCGGTCACCCCCGACCACGTGAATCCCGAACGGCCCTGGCCGGCGCTCGACGTGCTGCGCGCCGCCACCGAGGCGGCCGGCTTCACGCTGCGTCCCCGGCTCACCGTCTACCCGCCGTACCGGTCGGAGCCGTGGCTCGACCCGCGGCTCGCGGCCCACGTCGACGCGCTCGCCGGGCCGGACGGGCTGCTCGCGCCGGGCGCGACACCCGCCGGGCTGCCCTGGCAGGAGCCGGACGGCGGCTTCGCCGACAGCTCCGGCCGGGCCGACCTGCACGCCACGATCGACACCACCGGCCGGGAGGCCGACCGGCGGGCCGACTTCGACAGCGTCTACGGCGACTGGGCGCAGCTGCGTGCCCAGGTCAGCGCCGCCGGCACCGGGGCGGACGGCGTCATCGGCACCGGCACCCGTGCCGCCGCGGCAGGCGGCGGCAGCGCGGACGCGGCGGCGGGCGACGTCCTCGACCCGGGTCCGGCGGCGTCGGCGCGGCCGGCGGTCCGGCGGGGTGACCCGGAGGTGCTCGCCGCGCTGCGGCACGCCACCGCGGACCCGGCCGGGATCTCCGACGCGGAGGCGCTGGCGCTGTTCGGCGCGACCGGGCCGGAGCTGGAGGCGCTCTGCGCGCTGGCCGACGGCCTGCGTCGCGACACCGTCGGTGACGACGTCACGTACGTCATCAACCGCAACATCAACTTCACCAACGTCTGCTACACCGGCTGCCGGTTCTGTGCCTTCGCGCAGCGTCGCGGCGACGCGGACGCGTACACGCTGTCGTTCGCCGAGGTCGGCACCCGCGCGGTGGAGGCGTGGGAGATCGGCGCGACCGAGGTGTGCGTCCAGGGCGGCATCCACCCGGACCTGCCGGGCACCGCCTACTTCGACCTCGCCCGCGAGATCAAACGGGCGGCGCCGGGGCTGCACCTGCACGCGTTCTCACCGATGGAGGTGATGAACGGCGTCAGCCGGACCGGCCTGTCGGTCGCCGACTGGCTGACCGCCGCGCGCGAGGCGGGTGTCGACACCATTCCCGGGACCGCGGCGGAGATCCTCGACGACGAGGTTCGCTGGGTGCTGACCAAGGGCAAGCTGCCGACGTCCGCGTGGGTGGACGTGGTGACGACGGCGCACCAGGTCGGGCTGCGGTCGTCGGCGACGATGATGTACGGCCACGTGGACACCCCGGCGCACTGGGTGGCACATCTGCGGCTGCTGCGCTCCATCCAGGACCGGACCGGTGGGTTCACCGAGTTCGTCGCGCTGCCGTTCGTCCATCACAGTGCACCGATATACCTGGCCGGGGTCGCCCGGCCGGGCCCGACGGCTCAGGAGAACCGGGCCGTGCACGCGATGGCCCGGATCCTGCTGCACGGCGCGATCGCGAACATCCAGTGCTCGTGGGTGAAGCTCGGCACCGAGGGGTGCCGGGCGGTGCTCGACGGCGGCGTCAACGACATCGGCGGCACGCTGATGGAGGAGACGATCAGCCGGATGGCCGGATCGCAGCACGGCTCCCGGCGCTCCATCGAGGAGCTGGAGGACGTCGCCGCCGCGGTCGGGCGCCCCGCGCGGCAGCGCACCACCACCTATGGGGACGTTCCGCAGGAGCGGCACGCGGCCGCCCGCGCCGAGGCGCATCGCACGGCCCTCCCGCTCGTCTTCTGAGCCGCTGGACCATGGGTCGCCCACCGCCCGGGTGACCCATGGTCGGCCCACTGGAATCACTACATCCCGTAACTGCCTGCCGGCTGCGCCGTGTGGTTGCAAGGTAGTCGGGGAGGGTACGTGCCAGTTGTCCTCGTCGCACCACGTCCGACTCCGCAGCGTATGCGCGGAATTACGACTCGACGACGGACCCACGACCCCCACGGGGTTCCTACTGCTGCGCGTAACGGGGTGCCTCGGAGAGGGGACCCTCCGTCACGGTGCTCAGTGACTGTGAGCTATGGTCATGTCGCTGGTTGTAGAAGATGTTGCGCCGGTAGGGTTGACGCAGGCCGACTTCGGCACGTGTAATTACCGGCGTGTCATTCCCCCAGTCGACGGGGTCGCTTTGGTAATGGCGGCGCGGTCGACGTGGACACCAGTTACCTGCGCGCCGGCGCCCGGGGGGTGACCGACCGCACCGCGACGGGTCTGGAGGGGTCCCTGATGGAACACACCGACGCGGGCGTCCGCGTGACGCCCCCCCTGAGCCTGCTGCGCGCTGGCGCCGACGAGGATGCGCCCGGCCAGGTCCCTGCGGAAACCGCCCGTCCCGCCGACCACGTGGCGAGCGGCCACGACCAGGCCGTCTCGCCGCCCACGGCGCCGCTCGCGCCCCGTCCCGGCGTTCCCGGCATGCCCCGGCCGCCGGCACCTCGGGTGGTGACGGACCTGTCCGCCCGCGCGGAGCCGCGGGTAGCGGACGAGGCCGTGGGCCGTGCAGAGGACGACGACCTCGACGAGGACGACGACGCTGCCGACGACGACCTGGGCGTCGTCGCGGCGGTGGCCGGCGACGCGAGCCCGGACGGTTTGGCCGCCGGCGACGCCGGTCGGTCGACGCTCGCCGAGGTGATCGACATCGGGCTCGGTGACCTGCTCGGCGAGGTCATGGAGTGGCAGGAGCGCGCGCTGTGCGCCCAGACCGACCCGGAGGCGTTCTTTCCCGAGAAGGGCGGCTCGACGCGGGAGGCCAAGCGCATCTGCTCCGGCTGCGAGGTCCGCAACGAGTGCCTGGAGTATGCGCTCGCCAACGACGAGCGCTTCGGCATCTGGGGCGGCATGTCCGAGCGCGAACGGCGCAAGCAGCGCCGCCGGGCCGTCTAGCGCGGCGGCGGGCGGCCGGTGGCGACCGCGGCGGGCCAGTCGGGTCCGACCGAACCTCCGCCGGCCACGGCCGTCGAGGGCGATTCGTCGCCATCGCGCCGAACGAGTGACTTGAGCTCCTCGAGCGGCTTGACCTTCTCGCGAGGTTTCGACGACGGGCTCGACGTGGGCCCACCGGCCAGCCCGGAGACGGTGGCCGGCGAGCACGGCGAAGCGGGCGGCCCGCCGGTCGTCGTCGCGGTCGTGACGCTGTCCGCCACGACCGGCCTCGGCCCGGTGCTGCCGGCCCCGCGCGGCTCGGCCGACGAGGTGGTCGCGGCGGCGGCGTCGGCCCTCGTCGCCGGGCAGACCCGGCCGGTCGACCGGGTCGTGCCCGTCCCGCTCGCCGGTCCGGCCCCCGCCGGCGCGATCGCGCAGGCGATGCGGCAGCCGGGCGCGCTACCCCCCGACGGCGGCTTCGTCTGGCTCCTCGACGCCTCCCTGCGGCCCGAGCCCGACGCCCTCGAACGGCTGCTCGCCTGCGCCGCGCTCGACCCGGGCGCCGCGGTGCTCGGCCCCGTCGGGATCACGGTGGACCGGGCCGGGCGCCGGCGGCCGGCTCCGGGCGACGCGCTCGCGGTCCGTGACGTCCTCGCCGTCGACCGGGCGGGCGCCCTCATCCGGGTCCGTGCCTGGCGGCTGCTCGACGGCCCGAACCCGCTCGCCGGCCGCGCGGACGACCTCGACCTGTGCTGGCGCGCCTGGCGCGCCGGCCTGCGCGTCACCGCCGTGCCGGCGGCGCACGTCCCGGCGGCGCACGTCCCGGCGGCGCACGTCCCGGCGGCGCACGTCCCGGCGGCGCACAGTCCCGCGGCCACGCTGGGCACCGGTGGCGGACCGGCCGGCGTCGAACGGGTGGACGCGTCCCGGGTGCGGCTCGCGCAGGCCGGCCCGGTGGGCATCCCGGCCGCGCTCGTGTCCCTGCTGATCATCGCCTTCGGCCGGGCCGCCGTCGAGCTCGTCCGCGGACGCGGCAGCGGCGCGCTGACCGAGCTGACCGTGCTGGGCAGTGTGCTCGCCGACCCCGCCCGACTGTGGCGGCTCGCGCGGCGCTGCCGGCACACCCGCCGCATGCCCGCCCGCGCGCTGCGCGCCCTGCTGCCCCGCCCAGGTCACCCGCCGGCCGCCAGCCCGCCTTCGACGGTGACGCTGTCAGGCGTGCCGCTGTCGGCCGTGCCGCTGTCGGCCGTGCCGACGCCAGGCGGCCGGTCCGGAGCCACGAACCGTGCCGTGACCGCGCCAGCCGCGGGTCTGGCCGATCTGTCCGCCCGTCGAGGCGGCGACGGCACCCGCGGCACGGTCGCGCGTCCGCTCGCGCGACCCACCCGACCGGTGCCCACGCCGCGACTGCCTGCCGTCCTTGCCGTGCTGTTGGCCGTGGCCGCGGGCTGGGCGCTCACCGGGACGGGCCGGCTTGGCGGCCGCGGCGCGCCGTTGCCACCTGGCGCGGCGGACCTGTGGGCCGCCGTGTGGTCCGGCTGGGTGGGACCGGCGGGCGGGCTACCCGGCGGCCCGGGCCCCGCGCCGCCGTGGACCCCCCTGCTGGCGGCCCTGTCGGCGGCGCTGGGCGGGCGTCCCGAGCTGACGGCGCGTGTCCTGCTCGTCGCCACGCCGGCGCTCGCCGGGCTTGCGGCCTACCGCGCCGCCTGGATGGCTGGTGCGCGGCGGCCATGGGCCCGACTCGGCCTGGCCGCCTGCTACGCCTTCGCGCCACCGGTCACCGCCGCGGCCCTGGCCGGGGACCTGCCGGCCGTCGGGGCGTCTGTGGCCGCGCCGCTGGTCCTCGGGGGTGCCGTCGGGCTGCTCGCGCCCGCCGCCGCGCCCGGCGGCGACGAGGAGATGGCCGGCGGGTGGCCACGCGCGTGGGCCCTCGCGGCGGCCCTGTTCGTGGGGGTCGCCTGCTCGCCGCGGCTACTGCTGGTCGCCGCCGTCGGGCTCGTCGCGGGGGCCCTCGCGACCCGCCCGGCGGGCGCGGGCAGGTCCGCCGCGGCGGCCGGCGGGGCCAGCACCGGGCCGAGTCCGGCCGCCGTGCGGGTGGGCCGTGGCCGGCGCCGCGCCGGGCAGGTGGCGGTCGTCGTCGCGGCCGGCTGCGCACCGCTGCTGCCGGCCCTGTGGGTGGCCGCGCGGGCCGGGAAGGCGGACGTGCTGTCGGTGCTCGCCGACGAGCCCGCGCCGAAGATCGGTGACGGTTACCCGCTCGCTGCGTTCGCCCTCGCCGCCGCGCTCGCCGCGGTCGCCTGCGGCCGTGCGGCGCGGCCGGCCGTCGGTGTCTGCTGGCTGGTCGCCGCCGCGGGCTGGGTCACCGGCCAGGACGCCGTCGCGGCCGCCGCGCTGGTGGGCACCGTCGGGGTCGCCTGGTCGGCGTGCCTGCGCCCGGCCGGAGCGGTGTCGGCCGGAGCGGTGTCGGCCGGACCAGTGTCGGCTGGGGCGGCGTCGGGCGGGCGGCGCGCCGGGATCCGGGCCGGCGGGCTCACCGCGCTCGTCATCCTCGCGCCGGCGATGCTGTTCGCCAGGGCCGCCGGCGCGCTCGGCAGCCCGCCCGACCCGGTCGGCTGGGCCGTCGCGGGCCCCCTGGGCACCGCGGGCCCCCGCGATGGCGCCGGCCGGGTCCTGGTGGCCGCGGTTCCCGGCGACGGCCGCACGCTGGTCCTGCGTCCCTCGACCGGTGGCGTCAGCTACACGCTGACCGGTGGGCACGGCCCGACGGTCGTCGACGCGGCGGGCGGCCCGGCCCGGCCGGCCGCCGAGTTCATCGCCGCCGTCGTGGCGGACCTGACCGTGGGCGGCGGCTGGGGAGCGGCGGCGCTGCCGTCGCTCGGCGCCGGCGCGGTCTTCGTCCCCACCCGGGGTGGCAGCCCGGTCGGTGGCGGCCCGGTCGGTGGCGTGGCGGGCGTGGTCGGGGCCGACGACCCAACCGGACCGGCCGGCCGCCTCGTAGCCGCGCTGGACGCCTCGGACGGGCTCGAACGAGACCAGACCAGGTCCGACGGCTATTCCTGGCGGCTGGCCCCGGCGGCCGGCCCCGCCGCCGGGGCGCGGGTGCTGCCCCCCGGGCTCGCCGCCGCCGCGCGGGCCGGCTCCGTCGACCGGTCCGATGGGCCGGCCGGCAGCGTGCCGGCGGCCCGGTCGGCGCCCGTCGACCGGGTGGCGACGGGACCCGGCGTGGCCCTTGCCGCAACCCGGGCGCCGGGCGATCTGCCGGCGCGGACCGCGAGCACGTCGACGGATGGGCAGGTGCCCGCCGGTCCAGCCGGGCGGCTGCTGGTGCTGGCCGAGCCGGCCGACGCCGGCTGGCGGGCGTCGCTGGCGGGCCGGTCGCTCACGCCGGTGGCCGCGTGGGGCTGGGCGCAGGCGTTCGAGGTACCCGCCGGCCCGGCGGCCGAGGTTCGGGTGCGCTACGACCACACGCCGCATCGCGTGCTCGTCGCCATCGAGGCGGCGCTCGCCGGTGCCGTCGCGCTGGGCTGGGCGTCGTCCCGGGCCTGGGGCGGGTGGCGCCGCCGCCGCGCTGGCGCCGCCGTCTGGTGGGCCGGCCGATGAGCACAGACCGGCCGCGACGGCGCGCTCGGGGGCCGGTGCCGGCGGCCGTCACGACCGCGGTGGCCGGCACTGCAGCGATCATGGTCGCCGCGGTGCTGGTGCCGGACCGGCTGCCGACGCTGGTGCCGCCGGGGGAGCCGGCGGTCGCCCAGACCGCCTACCGGGTCGCCGTCCCGCCGAGCAGCCGGACGCTGGTCTGCCCCGATCTGGGCTCGGCCGGCCGGGTCGCGGCCCGGATCGACGTGGCCCGCGCCGGCACCGGCGGTCGGGTCGACGCGGTCCTGGCCACCGCCGGGGGAGGCGCCCCTGCTGGGAACGGCGCTGCCGGCGGGGACGGGGCTGCCGGGGTTGGCGCTGCGGTTGGGAGCGGCACTGTGGCTGGGAAGGGTGCACCAGCTGGGAAGGGCGCCGTCGCCGGCGGCCCGGCCGGCGGGCGGCCGCCGGCGACGGGCGTGCTGGGCGGCGTCGCGCGACGGGGCCACCTCGACGTGCCCGGCGCCGCGCATCCGCCGGTCGTCCTCCCACCGCCGGCGCCGTCCGACCTCGCCGGGATCGCCGACCTCGCGCCGAGCGCCCGCGAGGCGCTGTCCGCGCTGCGGTCGGAGTCCGACGCGAAGGCGCTGACCGCACTGGCCGCGCTGTCGCCCGAGGATCGGGCCGGGCTAGCCGGCCTCGCGGCGGCGCCACCCGGGCAGCCTCCGCCGGGTCTCGCCGGCCTCGCCCAGCTGTCGGCGGCCGACCGGGCCGGGCTGATGCGGCTGGCGGTCTCGTCCGGCCGTCCGGTGGCGTTGCGGGGGGCGGGCGTCGCCGGCCTGTCCGCGACGGTGACGGTGCCCGGCGCGCCGGCGGGGCCGGTGCGGGACCGGTGCGGGCCGACGGCCGGTTGGTCGTGGTTCGCCGGCCCGGGGACCGACGCCGGGCACGACCCGTTGCTCTTCCTGGCGAACCTCGGGTCGACGCCGGCCCGCCTCGCCATCCACGCGCTCGCGCCGGGCCGGTCACCGACGCTCACCGAGGTCGCGGTACCGCCGGGGGAGACGGTGAGCCGGCGGTTGGCGACCGATGTGCCCGAGGCGGCGGCGACGGTGGTCGGCGTCGAGGTCCGGTCCGGGCGGGTGTCGTCCTGGCTCGTCGACCGGCCGGGCGACGGCGACGCCTGGGCCGTGACTCCGGTGCCCGGGACGGCCGGGCCGGCGCGCACGGTGCTGGTCGGGCCAGTGCTGGCGCCTTCGGGAGCCGGCGGGGCCAGCACCGAGCTGGTCGTGGCCGCCCCGGCGGCGGACGCGCGGATCCGGGTGCGGCTGGTGACGGCCAGCGGCCGGCCGGCCGTGCCGACGGGGCTGGACGCCGTGGCGATACCCGCCGGCGAGGTGCGGACGATCTCGCTGACGGTGCCCCGGGGCGAGGCGGTCGGGATCCACATCGACGCGGCGGGGCCGGCTCCGGTCATCGCCGGCCTGCGGCTGTCGTCGGGCGCTTCGGCCGAGGACGGCGCGGACGGGCCGGCCGACGGCTCGAACGCGGATCCGGATCCGGATCCGGCGGGTGGGGTGTATGTCGCCGGCACCGTCAACCTCCCGGACGAGCGGGCGGCGCGCGACGCCCCACCGGTCCCGGCCGGTGCGGCCGGGGCGCTGCTGCTGGCGGCCCCCGTCGGCGCGGTGACGGTGCGGCTCGAGGGCCGGACGGTCACGGTCGCCGGCGGACGGACGACCATCGTCCCGCTGCCCGCCGACTATGCCGGCGGCACGCTGTCGCCGTCCGGCGGTCCGCTCGGCGTGACCGAGGCGTTGGGCAGGCCGACCGGCGGATCGTCGACCGGCTCGGCGTCGGGCGATCCGGCGGCGGACGGCGCGGGCGCGGGTGCGGCTCGGCTGCGCTCCGTCAGCTCGGTCCTGCCCGTCGCCGCGGCGGATCCAGTCGGCCCGGCCGTCCTCGTCGCGGCCCCGGCGGCCGCGCGGTAGTCAGACCGGCCGCGCCGCTGGCGGGACAGCGCCCCGGTGAACCGGCGGGCGCAGTCATGGAGGCAGGCGATACTGGGGCGGAACGGCCCCGCGGAACCCCAATTTGGCCTGCCCGGATGGCGCTGCCTGCCTCGGCGCCGCCCGAGCGGTGGATCGTCAGGTTGCGCGGGCGGCGGGTCGAGTTCCGGGGCGGGCCGCGAAGACCCGGCCGGTGCCGCGGAGGGTCACCTCGGCAGGCGCGGTCAGCGCCGCCGCCTGGCCCCGGGCGAGATGGATCGACGTCCCAGCGGCGGGCTGGCCCGCGGCGCCGTCGGCCGAACCTGCGCCGTCCGCCGAACCTGCGCCGTCCGCCGAACCTGCTCCCGCCGCCGTTCCTCTGCCGTCCACCGTTCCTGCGCCCGCCGCGGCGGCCGGCGTGGCGCCCTGCGCGGCGCCGATGTGGACGTCCACGGCGCCGTCGACGGCGAGCAGCACCGCCGGCCGGTTCAGCGTGACCTCGCCGCCGGCGCAGATCGCCTCGGCGAGCACGAAGTCGTCGACCGGCACCGGCCAGTAGCGCACCAGCCCGCCCGCGCCGGCGCGCAGCGTCTTCGCAGCGAGGACCGGCGCGCCCGAGGGTGTCGGGTCGACCAGTCGCAGCAGCTCGTCGACGTCGATGTGCTTGGGGGTGAGGCCGCCGCGCAGCACGTTGTCGGACGTCGCCATGATCTCGATGCCGACGCCGTGGACGTAGGCGTGCAGTAGTCGTGCGGGCTGGAACAGGGCCTCGCCGGGCCGCAGCGTGACGTCGTTGAGCAGCAGCGCGGCGGCGATGCCCACGTCGCCGGGATGCGCGGCGGCGAGTCGGCCGACGAGGTCCGCCGCCCGGCCGGCGTCGCCGCCGGCGCCACGGGCCAGGGCCGTCGCCGCCGCGCGGGTGAGCTCGCCGGCGAGCGCCCGGCCGCGCTCGCGCGGCAGCGTCAGCAGCGCGCGCAGGACGGACGCCGCGCCGCGAACCGGATCGGCGGCGAGCGGGCGGAACGCGGCGGACAGCCCGGCGACGCCGAAGGCGTCGACGACGGCGAGGGTCCGTGCCGGCTCGCGGATTCCGGCCAACGCCCGGAACGGGGTGAGCGCGACGATCAGCTCGGGCTTGTGGTTGGGGTCGCGGTACCGCCGGCCCGGTGCGTCCCGGGCGATGCCGGCCCGCTCCTCGGCGTCGAAGCCCGCGCGGGCCTGCGTCCGGTCGGGGTGGACCTGCAGCGACAGCGCCTTCTCGGCGGCGAGGACCTTGAGCAGGAACGGGAGCGAGCCGAGCAGGTCGGCGGCGGGCCGGCGGCGGCCGGCGTCGTCGAGCTCGGCGGGGGCGACCGGATGGGTGCCGAGCCACAGCTCGGCCGCCGGCTGCCCGCTGGGTGCCTCGCCGAGCAGGTCGTAGATCGCGGCGGGCGAGCCCCACGCGTAGTGCTGCACCTGCCCGTACATCGGCAGCAGCCGCGCGGCCGGCGCGGGCTGGCTCGGCGCCGGCCCGACGGCTCCGGCGGGGGCGCCCGCGGCCCTGGGCTCGGGCGACGCGGGCACCCGGGCTCCCGCCACGACGGCGCCGTGTGCCTGGGCGTCTGCGCTCATCCTGCTGGCTCTCCCGGAGGTTGCGTCGCGGTTCTGCCGCCGAAACGGTCGAACAGGCCGTCATCGTAGGTCGGCTTCGCCGGCCTCCTGACGCCGCGCCGGCTGGCAGGCGTCTCGTGGATCTCGGCGCGGCCGACGATCGACGAGACGCGCCCTACTCCTCGTCGCCCCAGCCGTGGCCTTCGGGGTCGATGACGGCCGGGTCGACGCCGAGCATGTCGGCGACCTCGTGGATGATCGCGTCGAGGACGAGCTCGGCGAGGTCCTCGGTGTCGACGGCTCGGGCCTCCAGCGGGCGGCGGTAGACGACGATGCGCCGGGGTGTCGCGGACCGGCCGCGGCCGGTGCCGGGCTGGTAAAGGGCGAGCGGCACCGCGTCGTCGGACACGCCGACGGGGGGCACGTCCTCCACGGCGAACTCGACGCCGGCGAGCTGGTCGGACCAGCGCAGGTCGAGATGCTCGACCGCGTCGAGGACGAGGTCGTCGAACCGCTCGCCGCGGGTCGAGTAGGCGGGTACGTCCGGGGGGAAGAGCGTCCCCCGTATGCCGCGGCCGCGCCGGTCGCGCCGGCGGCGCGCGGGGATAGGCCGCCGCATGGGCGTCGGGAAGGGCACGACGGGCAGCGGCTCGCGCGCCGGTGCTTCGTCGACCACCGCCTCAGGGTAGCGCGGGTTCGGGGAGCGTCGGTTGCTTGTCGCCGGGTGTCGGTGTACTCCGGCACGTCTGGGTACTCGGCTTGATACTCCGGGACGACGCGGCGAAAGGCGGGCTTGAACGCGCCGACGGAACCGAGAATGCAACTTACAGTAATGAGATAAATACATTGAGCCAGCGCCCGATGTCGCTGTTGGACAACGCAAAGTGATGGATCGGGTCAGGTTAAGTCACAGTGGCTTCGTGTCAGGCGCGACACGGCGGGCGGTGGTGGCCGCCGCCCTTTCCGGGGTCTACCGTCCGGAACGTGAAACCCCGGCGCTGCTTCCGCTCGGCCTGTTCCGCGGTCGCGGTTGCCACACTCACCTACGCTTACGCGGAGTCCACCGCGGTGCTCGGGCCGCTGTCGCCGTACGTGGAACCACACTCGTACGACCTGTGCGGCCCGCACGCCGACCGGCTGACCGTGCCGCGGGGCTGGGCGGTGGTGCGCATCGATCCGGAACCCCCGCGCAACCCGGCCACCGACGATCTCGAGGCGCTCGCGGACGTCGTCCGCGAGGTCGCGAGGCCCGGCGCGCTGCCCGGTGACCCACCCGGGTACGGACCGGTGCAGGGGTACGGGCCCGTACCCGGCCACGGCCCGGTGCCCGCCGGCTCCGACCAGCCGCCCCGGGATGACCCCGGCGGCGGCCGCCGCGGCCATCTGCGGGCCGTTCCCACCTCCTAGCCCGGGCCAGCAGCTCGGCAGGGGCCAGCAGCTCCAGCTCCAGCCCAGCCGTTCGACCGACCCCGGCTGGGCTGATCCACCTGGGCTTCTCGATCAGCCCAGCTTTCCGGCCGCCTGGCGCCCTCGCTGCCGCGGCCAGCGCTGGACCAGCGCCGGCGGGCGTCGCCGGCTGCCAACCGCCGCCGCCGGCCAGGCGGGCCGTCCGTGGGTGCCGGCGGGACGCCCGATAGGGTCGGTCGCGTCGCCGGGCACCGGCCACAGCGCAGCAGCCGCCATCCGCGGTCGCGCCGGCGGGACATGACTTGCCCGGACGACGCCGGGCCGCCGGCGCGGGCACGTGGCCGGCACGGGCACGTCGACAATCATCCATCAGTCAGCCAGACAGATACAGCCAGCCGCGGCGGTCCGCCGACCGCGAGACGGGGTGCGGAAGGTGGAGGGGAATGGGGCTGGACCTCGCCCGGATCTTCAAGGCGTATGACGTGCGCGGAGTCGTGCCGTCCGAGTTCGACGCGGACATCGCCCGCGCGACCGGCGCCGCGTTCGTCCGGCTGCTCGGCGCGACCGAGATCGTCATAGCGCACGACATGCGGGATTCGTCCATCCCGCTGTCCGCGGCATTCGCCGACGGCGCTGTCAGCCAGGGTGCCGACGTCGTGCTCGCCGGCCTGGGCTCGACGGACCTGCTCTATTTCGCCGCCGGCTCGATGGGTATTCCCGGCGCGATGTTCACCGCGTCGCACAACCCGGCGAAGTACAACGGGATCAAGATGTGCCGCGCCGGCGCCGCGCCGATCGGGCAGGAGACCGGCCTCGCCGAGATCCGCGACATGGTCGCGAGCGGCGTACCGACGGCCACGGGTCGCCGGGGCACCGTCCGCGAGGTCGACCTGCGCGACGCCTACGTCGCCCATCTGCGCACGCTCGTCGACCTGTCCGGCATCCGGCCGCTGAAGGTCGCCGTGGACGCCGGTAACGGCATGGGCGGGCTCACCGTCCCCGTGGCGTTCGACGGCCTGCCCGTCGACCTGGTCCCGCTGTACTTCGAGCTCGACGGCAGCTTCCCGAACCACGAGGCGAACCCGATCGAGCCGGAGAACCTGCGCGACCTGCAGGCGGCCGTCCGGGACAGCGGCGCCGACATCGGCCTCGCGTTCGACGGTGACGCCGACCGCTGCTTCGTGGTCGACGAGCGCGGCGGGCTGGTGTCCCCGTCGACGATCACCGGGCTGGTCGCCGAGCGGGAGCTGGCCCGCGAGCCGGGCGGGACGATCATCCACAACGTGATCGTCAGCCGGGCCGTCCCCGAGCTGGTCTCGAAGCTCGGCGGGTCCCCGGTGCGCACCCGGGTGGGGCACTCGTTCATCAAGGCGGAGATGGCCCGCACGGGCGCCGTGTTCGGTGGCGAGCACTCGGGGCACTTCTACTTCCGTGACTTCTGGCGGGCCGACTCGGGCATGCTCGCCGCGCTGCACGTGCTCGCCGCGCTCGGCGGGCAGAGCCGGCCGCTGTCGGAGCTGCTCGACGGATACGCGCCCTACGCCGTGTCCGGCGAGATCAACTCCGAGGTCGCCGACGCGCAGGCGTCGATGCGGTCGATCGAGGCCGCATACGCGGACGAGGCGACCGACATCGACCACATGGACGGTCTGACGATGTCGTTCGCCGACGGCTCGTGGTTCAACCTGCGGCCGTCCAACACCGAACCGCTGCTGCGCCTCAACGTGGAGGCAGGCGATGATGACGCCATGAGCCGGCGCAGGGACGAGGTCCTCGCCAGCATCCGTGGTGGAAGGGATTAGTGCCGAGATGAGCCTCGATCCGCTCCTGTTGGAAATCCTCGCGTGCCCGTGTCCGCAGCACGCACCGCTGCGCCAGGACACCCTCGCGGGTGCCCCCGTGCTCGTCTGCACCGCCTGCAACCTGGCGTTCCCGGTGCGGGACGACATTCCGGTGATGCTGCTCGACGAGGCGACGCCCTTCCCGGAGCCGGCCGCGCCCGCGTCGTCCTGACATGCGGGGCGATGACGGGGCGGCCGGGTCGCGGACGTCCCCGGATTGCCGGGGACACGAGCGCGGTTGACGTCCAACGTGTACGTCGACGAGCGCGTCCTGGACGAACCTGACCGGCTGGCCTCCGCCGACCCGGGCGGGCTGCTGCGCGAGCTGGCGACCGGCGCGCGTCAGATCCGCGAGACCTGGCGCCTCGCCGAGGAGGCCGGTGTCGGCCGGCTCGGCGCTGACGGGCGCCCGCGGGCCGTCGTGGTGGTCGGCACCGGCGCGGCCGCCGGTGCCGCCGACGTGCTGGTCGCCGCGGCGGGCGCGACGAGCCCGGTGCCGGTCATCGGTCATCACGACCACGGGCTGCCCGGCTGGGTCGGCGTCGCCGACGTCGTGCTCGCCGTGTCCGGCTCGGGGCGGTCCCCGCTCACCCTGAACGCGGTCGAGGACGCCGATCGGCGAGGTTGTCGCATCCTCGCCGTCGGCCCGGCGGGATCGCCGCTGCAGTTCCTCGCGGAGCGGGCCCGCGCCCCGTTCGTCGCGATCGACGGTGTCCGGCCGGAGCGGGCAAGCCTGTGGGCGCTGGCAACGCCGCTGCTGGTGGCCGGCGCCTCGCTCGGGATCTGCCGGGACGCGGCCGCCGGCGCCGAGGCGGCGGCGGGCCGGCTCGAGGAGATCGCGACCCGCAGCCGCCCGTCGAGCGAGTCGTTCGTCAACCCGGCGAAGCTGCTCGCCCTGGAGCTGGCCGGCTCGCTGCCGATGATCTGGGGCACGTCGGCGGCGACCGCCGCCGCGGCGAGCCGCGCGGCGACCCAGCTCGCCGTCACCGCCAAGTACCCGGTGCTGCACGGCGGCCTGCCGCATCCGGCGATCTACCAGATCGCCGCGTTCGACGGCGTCTTCGGGGCGCGAGCCGCCGCGGCTGCGGCCGGCGGCGACGAGTTCGACGACTTCTTCCGCGACCGGGTCGACGACGAACCCACCACCCGGCTGCGGCTGATCCTGCTGCGCGACCCGGGCAACGAGCACGACGACGTCAGCCGCCGGGCCGACGCGAGCGTCACGGTGGCCGCGGAACGCGGCGTCGGCGTGACGGAGCTGTCCGCGGCGGGCACGTACCCGGTCGAGCGGCTCGCCTCGCTCGTCGGGCTGCTCGACTACGCCGCCGTCTACCTCGCGATGCTCATCGGCATCGACCCGAGCCTCGAGCCGGCCATCCACGACCTCGACCGCGTCCACTGACCGGGGCGCGCTGACCGGGGCGCGCCGGCCGGCGCGCGCCGATCCGGTCACGACCGGCACGTCGGGACACGTGGGTTACGTTCCGTTGGCCCGAGGCGCATCCGGTACGGTTGTGGCTGCCCGCGACGGTACGGTTCGCGGGGCACGCGTGCGGAGCTGGTGATGCCGGTGTGACGGCTCCAGACCGGACGTCGCCCGGCGACCTTCCGGCGGCTCACGCATGCTGGACGGGTCCACCGACACGTCTCCGGCCGCACCGGCTGGACCGACGTCGCAATCTCGCGCTGGGGGTGACGGCCACGGCTGCCGGACGGGACACGCAGACACCGGCCACAGGTCCGGTCGGCCCGTCGACCCGCGGCGCGGCGCCGGGGCGCCACGCCAACCGGTCGAGTTCCGCCAACCGCTCGAGCCCTGCCGGCCGGTCGACGCACGCCTTCCGGGCGGCCCGAGGCGGGCGGCCGGGCGGCATCGGCCCCTCCGCAGGCGGCGCCGGGGGTGTCGGATCGACGACGAACCTGCGCCGGCTGCTCGACCAGCCTGGCCCGCCGCAGCCGCCGCCGAGCCGTAGCCGGAGGACGTTCTCCAAGCGTGCGGCGATGCTCACGCTGTCGATCGGCCTGGTGACGGCGCTGCTCGCGCTGCCGGTGGTCGCCGGTGTCGGCCTGTTCGCCAAGGCCTCGGCCGACCACTACCTGGACCTGCCCTCCGACCTGGCGACCCCGCCGCTGCCGCAGAACTCGGAGATCGTCGCCGGCGACGGCACCGTGATCGCGACGCTGCACGGCGAGCAGAACCGGGTCGTCGTGGACGGCGAGCAGATTCCGAAGATCATGCGGGACGCGATCGTGGCGATCGAGGACTCGCGGTTCTACGAGCACGGCGGGTTCGACCCCAAGGGCGTGCTGCGAGCGGCGCTGCGCAACGGCGAGTCCGGCGACGTCCAGCAGGGTGGCTCGACGCTCACCCAGCAGTACGTCAAGAACGTGCTGCTGCAGAATGCGCGGACGCCCGAGGAGCGCAAGGCCGCGACGGATCCGTCGGTGAGCCGGAAGATCCAGGAGCTGCGTTATGCGGCGGCGCTGGAAAAGAAGCTCCCGAAGGACGAGATTCTCACCCGCTACCTGAACATCGCCTATTTCGGCGACGGGGCCTACGGCGTGGGCACGGCCGCGCAGCATTACTTCGGTGTCGACGTGTCCAAGCTGACTCTCGTGCAGGCGGCGATGCTGGCGGGTCTCGTGCAGAGCCCGTCGCGCTACGACCCGTCGACGAACCCGGACGCCGCGAAGAAGCGCCGCAACGAGGTGCTGGACGCGATGGCGACCAACACGTACATCTCGCGGACCCAGGCCGACGCGGCGAAGCAGATGCCGATCGCGCTGAACATCACCAGCGGCCAGTCGGTGGACTCGTGCGTCGAGTCGGCCGCGCCGTTCTTCTGCGACTACGTGCGGACGCAGCTGCTGTCCGACAAGTCGCTGGGCGCGACGCCGGAGGAGCGGCAGCGCAGGGTCTACGAGGGCGGCCTGGAGATCCACACAACCCTGGACACGAAGGTCCAGCAGGCCGCGCAGAACGCCGTCGACACGACGATGGGCAAGACGAACCGGGTCTCGTCGACCGAGGTCGTCGTTCAACCGGGCACGGGCAACATCCTGGCGATGGCGGTCAACCAGGCCTACGGCGTCGACAGCTCGCAGTTCCAGACCAAGCTGGCGCTGCCGACCCTCGCCCAGTTCGAGCCCGGTTCGGCGTTCAAGACGTTCACCATGGCCGCGGCGCTCGAACAGGGATACGGCACGTCGACGGCGTTCTACTCGCCGGCGTGCTACACGACTGACGCGTTCCCGATCGAGCGCGAGGGCGACGACGAATGCGCCAAGGGCTACACCAACGCCGACCCCGCCGAGGCTGGCATCTACGACATGAACACCGGGACCTGGGACTCGGTGAACACGTACTACATCCAGCTGGAGGAGAAGGTCGGCGTCATGTCGGTCGCCGACATGGCCGAGCGCCTCGGGGTCCCGGCCAAGGACCTCAAGAACGCGCACCCGACGTTCGGCGGTCTGACGATCAGCCAGCAGACCCCGGTCTCCCCGCTGGACATGGCGAACGCCTACGCGACGATCGCCGCCAGCGGGAAGTACTGCGCGCCGCGGTACGTGACGTCGGCGACCGACTCGGCCAACAAGAACGTCGACATCGCGCCGCAGCCGGACTGCAAGCAGGTCCTCGACCCGAAGATCGCTAACACGGTCTCCAGCGTGCTGGCGGGCGTCGTCACCAAGGGGACCGGCACGAAGGCCGCGATCGGTCGGCCGGTCGCCGGCAAGACCGGCACGAACGACAGCTACTCCAGCGCCTGGTTCATCGGCTTCACCCCGCAGATGGCGTCCGCCGTCGAGGTGGGCGACTGGCGCGGCCGGCAGGTCGAGAACGAGCTGCGCAACGTCCAGGCGGACAACAGGACCTGGCCCCGGGTGTTCGGTGGTGACCTGCCGGCGCTGATCTTCAGCCGGACGCTGAAGCCCGCGTTGCAGGGCGCGCCGGTGGTCCCGCTGGCCAAGGCCGACCCGAAGACCGTGCAGGGCACCAAGGGCGGCCTGCTGAACACCCCGCCGCCGGCGACGCCGTCGCCGGGGACCGTTCTGATCGACCCGAACACCGGCCAGCCCTTCCCCAGCCAGCCCGGCCCGACTCCGACCGTCCCCGGCGGCGACGGCACCGGCGCGGGCACGGGTGCGGGCGGGGGCGGGGGCGGGGGCGGCGGAGATGGCGGACCCGGATCGGGCGGCCAGTTCCCAGGCCAGGACGGCGGCCCAGGCCCCGGCTGACGGCGAGCCCTCGGCCGGCGGCGAGGCATGATGGCGGGTTGTGCCCCCGGATGGTCGTGTCGGCGGTCGATTCACGACCACCGCGGGGCGCAACCCGCGATCATGCGACGGCGCGGTCGGTCCGTTCAGGGGAGGTCGAGCAGGCGGCGGGCCTTCTGGGCCTCGAAGTCGAGGGCGGCCACGGGCGGGGCCGGGCTGATGCGGCGGGTGAGCTCGCCGAGCCGGCGGACGTCGGCCGCGACGGCGGGCTCGGCCAGGACCCGCACCGCGAACGCCAGGTCGCTGGGGCTGATCTGGTAGCGGCGCTCCAGCTCGTCGGCGTACGCGGCGGCGAGCAGCTCGCGCTCGCCGTACTCGCGATGCCCGCCCGGCGACCGCGCCGGCGTCACCAGCCCTAGCGACTCGCGGTAGCGCAGCATCCGCGGCGTCGTGTCCAGCACGTCGGCCGCCTTGGCGATCGGCAGCCGCTGCTCCGGCCGCAGCCGGACACGGGCCCGCAGCCGGTCGAGTACCTCCCGCACGAACTGTGCCTCCCGTGCCTGAGCAGCCAGGAAGGCTCGGACCGGCAGGGTGCCGCCGGGCACGCGCGGCCCCGGCACGATGCCGCCGTGACCGCGCGGCTCGCCTGCGCCCGGCAGTCGTGCCGCGGCCGGGGTCAGGCCGCCTTGGGTACCGCCTTGGGAAGCGATCACGAGGCGAAGCGTAGCCGGAGCGAGCCTTCGTTGGCACGAAAGCTTACAGCCTTCTGTCAGCTTCGTTGACAGGGACTGACCGCCGGCTGGATCGTCGTCCTCGGTACGGCGCCGAGCCACAACCCACCGTGCCCAGCCGTGCCCGCCGTGCCGGCGTGGCCGGCGCCGTGCCTGACCCCGCCGGCCGCCCGACGCGCCGCGGCGGGCGACCGATCGAGAACGAGAGGCGGCAACCCCGTGACCGCGACGACCTCCACCACCACCGCCCCGGCAGAGCCGGCGGCCGGTCTGCCCCGGCACGACGTCGCCGACCTGGCGCTGGCCGAGCAGGGCGTCACCAGGATCGAGTGGGCCGACCGGGCGATGCCGGTGCTGCGCCAGGTGCGCGCCCGGCTGGCCCGGGAGCGGCCGTTCGCCGGCGCCAGGATCGCGGCCTGCATGCACGTCACCACCGAGACCGCGAACCTCATGCGGACGCTGGTCGCCGGCGGCGCCGAGGTGGTGCTGTGCGCGTCGAACCCGCTGTCCACCCAGGACGACACGGCCGCGGCCCTCGTCGTCGAGTACGGCGTGTCGACGTACGCCCGCGGCGGCGTCGGCCGCGACGGCTACTACGCGCACATCGACGCTGCCCTCGACCTGGCTCCGCACTACGTCTTCGACGACGGCTGCGACCTGGTCAACACCCTGCACACCACCCGCCAGGACGTGCTCGACGGCGTGCTCGCCGGCTGCGAGGAGACCACCACCGGGGTGATCCGGCTGCGGCGGATGGCCGCCGAGGGCGCCTTGCGGTTCCCCGTGGTCGCGGTCAACGACACCGACACCAAGCACATGTTCGACAACCGCTACGGCACCGGCCAGTCCACCCTGGACGCCATCTTCCGCGCGACGAACACGCTGCTCGCGGGCAAGACGGTGGTCGTGGCCGGGTACGGCTACTGCGGCCGGGGCGTGGCCTCGCGGGCCAAGGGGATGGGCGCCAGCGTGGTCGTCACCGAGATCGACGCGACCAAGGCGCTCGACGCGGCGATGGACGGCTTCCGGGTGCTGCCGATGGCCAAGGCGGCGGCGGTGGGGGACGTGTTCATCACGGTCACCGGCAACCGGGACGTGATCCGGCCGGAACACATCGAGCGGATGCGCGACGGCGCGATCCTGGCCAACTCCGGGCACTTCGACGTCGAGGTCGACGTGGTGGGCCTGGCCGCGATGGCCGTGGACGGGCCGCGCCGCGTCCGGCCGAGCACCGACGAGTACGTGCTGGCCGACGGCCGGCGGGTGCTGCTGCTCGCCGAGGGCCGGCTGGTCAACCTGGGCGCTGCCGAGGGGCACCCGGCGGCGGTGATGGACATGTCGTTCGCCGACCAGGCGCTGACGGCCGAGTGGCTGACTACGGCCGCGCGGTCGCTCGCCCCGGGCGTCCACGACGTCCCGGCGGAGATCGACAAGCGGGTCGCCACACTCAAGATCGAGACGATGGGCATCGAGATCGACGCGTTGACGCCGACGCAGGTGGAGTACCTGAACTCCTGGCGGCAGGGTTCCTGACCGCCGCGCCGCCGGATGCGCTCCGGCTGGGGCGGCGCAGACTCTGACATCATCTCGTCAGGCTGGGCCGGAGACCCTCACCCGGCAATGTCAACCTGACGGGCTAGGGATCAGTGGTGCGGCGTGCCCGCCGGCGGCCCGGGCGCGGCGGGCACGTGGGCCGGGACGCCCGGCGGCGGATAGCCGGCGCCGGACTGGGGATAGCCAACAGCCGGCTGGCCGGAAGCCGGCTGACCGGCAGGCTGGTAGCCGGCCGGCTGGTAGCCGGGAGCTTGGTGGCCGGCTGGCCGGTAGCCGGGAGCTTGGTAGCCGGGAGCTTGGTAGCCGGGAGCATGGTGGCCGGGATTCTGGTGGCCGGCCGCCGGATAGCCCTCCGACCACACCGGCGGGGCGTAGACGGGCGTCGGCGGCGGGGCGAGCACCTCGGGCGTGAGCAGGTGCCGGGGGTAGTAATGGAGCGGCACCCCGGGAATCTCGCCCGGCCCGTACCGCGCCCGGGACACCGTGCGCAGCCTCCGGTAGGACCGCCGGGTCCGCTCGGCCAGCACCGCCGACAGGAAGGCCCACCCGGGCGTGCCGGGCGGGGGCGGCGGCGTGACCGCGGCGCGCACCTGGGCGACCAGCTCCCCGCCGATCCGCTGCTGCGCCTCAGGGGACAGCTCGTGCACCCGGCCGAGGAAGCCGCGGACGGTGCCGGTCAGCTCGTCGTCGAGGCCGGTGAGATCCAGCCGGGTGACCCAGCCGGCCAGCTGCATCGGCACCGCCGGTACCACCCCGGCCATCGTCGGCACACCCTCGTGGATCACGACGGTGCCGGCGAACAGGTCACCCAGCCGCTTCGACCGGTTGGAGAACAGCATCGCCACGACGGCGGGCAGCCCGAACAACGCCCCGGGCCGCTCGACGACCGCCCCGATGAGGCCGCGGACGAACGCGTGCCGGAAGCGGACCGGGCCGCCGTCGTCCCGCACGACCCGCAGCTTCATCAGCATCTTCCCGGCGGTCCGGCCGCGCATGAACGTCTCGAACACCACCGGATAGCCGAGCATCGTCCCGACGTAGACGACGATGACGAGCGCGGCGGTCAGCGCGTCGTCCTGCGGATTGATCGCGATGACCGCGACGGCCAGCACGCTGTAGAGCACGAACAGCTGGATCACCAGGTCGACCAGCCCGGCGATCATGCGGGAACCGAGCCGGGCGGGCCGCAGGTCGATCGCGACCGCCTCGCCGGTGACGATCTGGCTCATCCGGCGGCGTCCCGCGCGCTGTGCTGCACACCCACGGTGGGTCCCTCCGCTCTGCCGGCCGCCGCCCGTGTCGCCGGCCCGCGCATCGCTCCATCGTCGACCATCGCCGTGGCCCGGCACCCCCTGGGTCGCCTTCTCGACGCCCGCGCGGGCGGCCGGACAGGGCGGTGCCGCCGGTCGGATCGGCGACGGGGTCGCGGGCGCTGCCGGGCGGTCTGACAGTATGCGGTGCCTGAGGCTAGGCGTGATCTGCGGTGGCGGGCGGTCGAGCGGTCGGGCAGGGAGTGCGGATGGCGACGGCGCTGGGTGGCTCCGAGGACGGCGGCCGCCGGAGGTGCGAGGCAGGAGTGTCGTCGCGCCTGCCGTGGCTCACCAGGGCGGGCTGATGGACCTGGACGCGTACGTCGCCGTCCACCGGCCGGAGTGGTTCCGGCTGCGCCACCTCGTCGACGCGGCGAACCGGCCGCGGAAGATGCCGCGGGAGGAGCTCGAGGAGCTCGTCGAGCTCTACCAGCGGGTCGCCACCCAGCTGTCGGTGATCAGGAGCCGTTTCAGCGACCAGGCCATGGTGGACGACCTGTCCTCGCTGGTGATCCGGGCCCGGGCGGCCGTCACCGGCACGGTCGATCCCGGCTGGCACGTGGTGGCCCGGTACTTCACCGTCACCTTCCCCGCCGCGGTCTACGCCCGTCGCTGGTGGGCCGTGGCGACAACGCTGCTGTGCGTGCTGTTCGCCCTCGCCTGCGCGCTGTGGATCGTCTACGACTCGTCGGCGCAGGCCCAGCTCGTCCCGCCGGACGACGTGACGCAGCTGTGCCGGCACGACTTCGCGTCCTATTACACCGAGAACCCGGCGGGCTCGTTCGCGAGCCAGATCTGGACGAACAACGCCTGGGTGTCCGCGCAGGCGATCGCGCTGGGTGCCCTGCTCGGCGTGCCGACCCTGATCGTCCTGCTGGAGAACTCGCTGAACCTGGGCGTCGTCGGCGGCTACATGTCCAGCTGCGGCCAGAGTGGGCAGTTCTTCTCGCTGATCCTGCCGCACGGTCTGCTCGAGCTGACCGTCGTCTTCGTCGCCGGGGCGGTCGGCCTGCGGCTCGGCTGGTCGATCATCGCGCCGGGCGGTCGCCGCCGGTCCGAGGCGCTCGCGGCCGAGGGCCGCGCGGCGGTGTCGATCGCGATCGGGCTCGCCGTCGCGCTCGCTCTCTCGGGTGTGATCGAGGCGTTCGTGACGCCGTCCGGCCTGCCGACGGCGGTTCGCATCGGCATCGGCGTGCTCGCCTGGGTCCTGTTCGTGGCCTACATCTGGATCTACGGCTCCCGGGCCGCCTCCCACGGCGAGGACGGCGACCTGGAGGCGTCCCTGCGAGCGGACCTCGCGCCCGTCGCGTGACCCGCCGCGCCGCGCCGATCCTTGATCGCCGCGAGCGTGTCGTCGGCGTCGTGGTGTCGGCCGAAGCGCGACGGCGGTGACACGCAGGCGGCGATCTTCGGCCCCGGCCGGGCCGGGTCGTTGCCGGTTATCGCTCGAAGACGAGGGCGGTGATGGCCGGGAGGGCGAGGTCCAGCGCGCCGTCGGCGCCCGGGGTGAGCGTCTCGGCGGCAGGGCCGCCGCGGCCGCCGTAGCGGGCGGCGTCGGTGCTCAGCCGCAGGCGCCACGGTGCGCCCGCCACCGACGGGTGACGCAGCAGGTAGCTCGGGAACGGCTCGTTGTTCAGGCTGACGACGATCAGCAGCTCCCCGCCGATCTCTGCGTTCTGTTCGGTCTCCTCGCTCCCGGCGGCGTGGGCCGGCCAGCGGCGGAAGGCGAGGACGCGGGCCGGGTCGTTGGTGTGCAGGATCTCGATCTCGCGGGACCGGGCGGCGGCCGAACCGCGCCGGAGCAGGGCCAGGTCGCGGTGCGCGGCGAACAGACCCGCCCCGGCGCCTGCGCGCAGCCCGTGGAGGTCTTCCTTCTCCTCGGAGAAATGGTTGTAGGTGTAGGCCTTGGCGGCGCCGACCTCGTCGCCCATCAGGAACATCGGCGTTCCCGGGGAAAGCAGGGCCAGCGCGGTGACGCATCGAATTCTCGCTTCGGCATACCAGCGGGTCTCACCCACAAGCGGCGCGTCGTTCACCGCGACGAGGATGTTGCGTTCCGAATGCTCCGAGTTGCCGGCCTCGTCGTGGCTTTCCGGGTAGACGACCGTCCTGTTCGCGGCACCGGTGAGAGCCCCGGCGAAAAGGCCCATCGCCAGCGGCCCGGTCAGGTCCCGGCCGGCCGTTTCCAACAGTCGCGCGTACTGCGGCCCCTCGCCCTTGTCGCCGATCAGGTGGTGGTAGAAGTCCACGTACCAGGTGGCGTCGAAGCCGAGTCCGCCCGCCGCCGCCGGGCGGGTCACGGCGTCCCAGCCGGAATGGTCCTCGGCGATCAGGATGACGTCGGGCGCCACCATCCGCAGCGTCTGGCACAGCTCCCGCAGGAACTTGCGGCCGGCGACGTTCGCCGCGCCGACCGGGCGCCCGTCCGCGTGCAGCGCGTTGTACAGGTGGATCGACGTCGTCTGGTCCAGCCGGAAACCGTCGACGTGGAACTCCTCGAGCAGCGCGACGGCGCTCGCGACGAACAGCGCGCGGACCTGTTCGTCGCCGTACCGCGGCGCGAAGCCGGACGAGAGATTGTCGACGTAGCCGCCGTCCGGGAACTCCGCGTGGTCCGCGTCGGAACCCTCGTACCAGTAGTACGCGTTGTGGCTGGGTGTCGTCGTGTCATACATCCAGGCGACCCGGTCGGCGTCCTGGGTGTAGTGGTTGAACACCATGTCCACGATCACCGCGAGGCCGCGCCGGTGACAGGCGCGGACGAATCGGGCGAGGCCGTCCCGGCCGCCAGCGCTCTTCTCCACGGCGAGGAAATGCGACGTTCCGTACCCCCACGAACGGCTGCCGCTGAACTCCAGCACAGGCAGCAGCTCCACGGCGTTCACCCCGAGGTCGACGAGATAGTCGACGAAGGCGACCGCGTCGGAAAACGTACCCGCCGTGGTCGTCCCGAAGCCCAGCGCGCCGACGTGCAGCTCGTAGATCACCAGATCCTCGACGCGCCGGGGCAGCGGATGGGCCGGGTCGAGCTCGTCGTTCCAGAAACCGGCCGGCGCCGGCCGCGGGTCGACGACCACCGAGCAGCTGACGGTCCCGTCCAGGTCGGCGGCGGTTCCGCCGTAGCGCGCGCCCCGCGGGTTGACGTCGCCGCCGCCGGCCTGCTGCCGGGAGTACATGTCCGTCCGCCAGCCGACCGAGCCGTCCTCCCGGGTGACTCGGTAGAGATACCGCCGCCCCGCCCAGCCGGCGAACCCGTCCGCCGCGGCCTCCCACACGCCGCCCGGGCCCGGTCGCATCGGCAGCCGCGCGGCGCCGACGTCCTCGCCCTGCCCGTCGTCGGCGATGTAGCCGCTCTCGCCGCCGAAGGCGACCTCGACGCCGCGGGCGTGCGGCGCCCACACCCGGAACAGGATCTGATCCGCGGGTGCGGGTGCGGGTGCGGGTGCCGGTGTCGGTGCCGGTGCCGCTGAGGCGTCGCCGTCGGCGCCGGCGCTCCGGCCCGCAACGGCGCCGAGGAAATGCTGGCTGCTGAGGGTGAACGTGGCGCTGACCTTCGCCGGGGCGGTCGGCCCGAGTTCGAGCGTGCGGACCTGATCGGTGGAGGCCGGGTCCGCCACCTCACCGGGGATTCCCCAGAATTGCGATCCGTCGTCGCGTGCCAGCCATACGCCCCAGCGGAAGGTGGTAGGCGTGCTGGCATCCAGCGTGACCGTCGCCCGGAACACCGGGCAGCCATCCGGGCCCACGGCGGCCGTCATCGGCATCGACGCCCAGGTGTCGCTGTGCCGGCCGGCCTCGTCCCAGCTTCCGACCAGGCGCGCCCCCACGGCGATCCGCCGGCGCACCCCGGTGCGGTACTCGACGTCGACGCGGGTCATCGGCCGGTCACGCCGTGCGCGCGGTCGCGGTCAGCAACAGATGGGTGGCTCATGGCCATCAGCGTAGGTCGTCGCGGTTCGCGGCCCTTTGTGCCCCCGCGTGGTTGTGCCCGGGAGCCTCAAGGGCCGCCGCGGGCAACTCGCCTGGCGTTGAGGCAGGCGACATCGGGGTCGAACCGACGGCCCGGACCCTGATGTCGCCTGCCTCGATAAGGCCGGGTGCGAGGGTCCGGCCGGCGAGCTACAGGCGGCCGAGGGCTTTGAGGGTCAGGTAGGCGTCGGTGACGGCGGGGGCGTAGCGGTCGGGTGGGGCGTCGACGACCTCGACGCCGCGGCCGCGCAGTTCCTCGGTGAGCTGGCGGCGGCGCAGCAGCGTCTGCTCGGCGGACGCCGCCGCGTAGACCTCCCGGACCGTGCCCCGGCCCTCGGCGAGCTCGGCGAGCCGCGGGTCGCGCATCGCCGCGACCAGGACGGTGTGCCGGGCCATCAGCGCCGGCAGCGCGGGCAGCAACGACTCCTCGATCACCGCGGGCACCAGCTCCGTGAAGATCACGACCAGGGCGCGCCGGCGGGTCATCCGCAGGACCGTCGAGACGATGCCCTCGTGGTCGGCCTCGACGAGCGCCGGCTCCAGCGTCGCCATCGCCTCGCTCATCCGCGACAGCAGGTGGCCCTCGCTCGACTCCGGGAGGACCAGGCGCGCCTCGCTGTCGTGGGCGACGAGCCCGACCCGGTCGCCGGCGCGCAGCGCTATGGCGGTCAGCAGCAGCGCGGCATCGAGCGCGTGGTCGAGCCGGGGTGCGTCCCCCAGCGTCGCCGGCGCGGCGGTGGAGCCGGCGGGGGCGTCCCGGGAGAAGCCGCCGACGCGGCCCGCCGAGGTGCGGGCCGTGTCGAGCACGCAGACGACGCGGCGGTCGCGTTCCGGGCGGAACGTCCGGACGACGACGGCGCCGCGACGGGCGGTGCCGCGCCAGTCGATGTTGCGGACGTCGTCGCCGATCACATAGTCGCGCAGGCTGTCGAACTCGGAGCCGGCCCCGCCGCCGCGGATGGCGACCTGGCCCTCGACCTCGCGCAGCCGGGCGAGCGCCGACGGCAGGTGCCGGCGCGAGTGGAACGGCGGCAGCACCCGAACCCGCCACGGGCAGCCGTGCCGGCCCTGCCGGCCGGCGAGGCCCAGCGGCCCGAGCGAGCGGACGGTGATCCGGAACGGCTCCCGGTCGCCGCGCCGGGTCGGGTAGAGCGTCGCCTCCAGGAAGCGTCGCTCACCGGCCGGGATGGTCACCCGGTGCGTCAGCGGCCGGGCCCCGGCCGACGGCGGCCAGGCGTCCCGGATCGTCGCTCGCACCGTCCGGGCGCCGTTGTTGCTCACCGTGAGCACCAGCGGCACCGGTTGGCCGAGGCGCGCGCCGCGCGGCCCGCTGCGGGAGAACTCCAACGCGCGGACCGACCCGGCGAGCGCCAGGTCCAGCAGGACCAGCGCGACGATCATCAGGTCGACGACCAGGATCACGAGGCCGGGGACGGGCGCCAGGGCGATGGCGATCGCGCCGATGAACGCGACCGCCGCCGCCCGCCCGGTTATCGCCATCGTCGCTAGCGGGGGACGGGCACGGTCGCGAGCACCTGCTCGAGCACCACGTCCGCGGTGACGCCGTCCAGCTCGGCCTCCGGGCGCAGGCTGATCCGGTGCCGCAGCGTCGCGCGGGCGAGGGCCTTCACGTCGTCCGGGGTCGCGTACCCGCGGTCCGACAGCCATGCCCAGGCCTTCGACGTCGCGAGCAGCGCCGTCGCGCCACGCGGGGACACCCCGAGCAGCACCGACGGCGCGGAGCGGGTCGCCCGGGCGATATCGACGATGTAGGCCAGCACCTCGGGCCGGACCTGCACGGCGCGGGCGGCGGCGCGGGCCACCGCCAGCTCGCCCGGGCCGGCGACGCGCGACACACCGGCCGCGTCGAGGTCACCGGGGTCGAAGCCACCGGCGTGGTGAGCGAGCACCCTGACCTCGTCGTCGCGGGACGGCAGCGGCAGCGTCACCTTCACCAGGAAACGGTCGAGCTGCGCCTCGGGCAGCGGGTAGGTGCCCTCGTGCTCGACCGGGTTCTGCGTGGCCAGCACGGCGAACGGGCTGGGCAGCGGCCGGGGGGTGCCGTCGACGCTGACCTGCCGCTCCTCCATGACCTCCAGCAGCGCCGCCTGGGTCTTCGGCGGGGTGCGGTTGATCTCGTCGGCGAGCAGCAGGTTGGTGAAGACCGGGCCCTCGCGGAAGGCGAACTCGGAGCTGCGGTTGTCGTAGAACAGCGAGCCGGTGACGTCGCCGGGCATCAGGTCGGGGGTGAACTGGAGCCGCTTGGTCTCCAGCGTGAGCGCCCTGGCCAGCGTGCGGACCAGCAGCGTCTTCGCCACGCCGGGCACGCCCTCCAGCAGCGCGTGGCCGCGGCAGAGCAGCGCCACCACGAGGCCGCTGACGGCCGCGTCCTGCCCGATGACGGCCTTCGACACCTCGGCGCGCAGCCGGATCAGCGCCGCCCGGGCGGCCTCCTGCTCCGCGGGCGTCGGCACGCCGGGCGCGGCCGTGGCCGTCGGCCGGCGCGCGGGCGGGGGCGGCGAGGCTCGGGTGGGCGGGGCCGGAGTAGGCGGCGAGGCGGGGACCGCGGAGGCGGGCGTGGTCGGCCAGGGCGACGGCGGGGCCGCGGCGGGCGGGGCCGCGGCGGGCGGGGCCGCGGCGGGCGGCGCCGCGGCGGGCGGCGCTACGGCTGGCTGCGCGGCCGGCGGCGGGCCGTACGGCGCTCGCCGCACGTCGCCGCCGACGATGGTGACCTCGCCGGCCGCCTCGTCCTCGGGGGCCGGGTCCGCGGGCGGTACCGCGCCCGGGTAGCCCTGGCCGCCGGCCGCGCCGTGACCCGACGCGGGGACGCCGGGAGCAAAGGCGCCGGGATACGGGTTTGTCACCTTCCACCCACCTGCCGATCGAGGTTGTCGAGTGCGTCCGCGAGCCGCAGCAGTGCTGCGTCGTCCGGCGGATCCGCCTGCTGGGGGCCGGCCGCGCCGGTCCCGCCCATGCCGGGCGCCGGCCGGGTCGCGGGTGGCGGCCCGGCCGGGCCCGCGGGGGCCGTCGGCGATCCGCCCGAACCGTACAGGAGCGCCCAGATCTCCAACGGGGGGCGACCTGTCCGCTCGGCGACCGAGGCGACGAGCGGCGCCGGCTCGGGGCCGCCGATCTCCTTGGCGACGGCGCCGGCCCGCACCATCCCACCGGCGCCGGGCGCGCCGTGCGGCGGCAGGCCCAGCCGGTCGGCGAGCCGGGCCCGCAGACCCGCGCGCAATGCCTCCGCGGCGAGTTCGCGGGCCCGAGCCGCCGCGTAGAGCCGGCCGCGGCCCTCCGTCGTCTCCGCGGCCCGCACGACCACCGGCAGCGGCTCCGGCACAGGCGGACCGAGCCGCCGGCCGCGCCACAGCGCCAGCAGCACGAGCACGATGAGCAGCTGCAGGCAGGTGAACCAGAAGCCGCGCCCGAGCAGGTCGGCGACGCTGCCGCCGCCGGCCGGGTCCGTGCTGGCTCGTTCCTGGATCACCCAGTCGAGGTGGGCGTGGCGGCCCAACAGGCCCAGCGCCAGGGCGGCGTTGCCCTCCCGGTCGAGGCTGGCGTTGGTCAGGAAGCCGGCCCCGCCGAGGAACACGAGCCGGCCTGACCAGTTCGGCGCCGTCACCACGGCCAGCGGCGCGCCGCTGGCCGAAGACGCGTAGCAGTAGGTCACGGTGAGGCCGGCCGCGGGCCCGTCGGGCGCCTCCTGCGGCCGGTCGTAGCGCAGCCCGGAGATCGTCGTGCCACCCGCCGTGCGGGCCTCGGGCAGCGTGCAGGTCGGGTTCTGCGCGCCGGGCAGGGTGACCGCGGAGACCGTCGTGACGGGCACCTGCAGCGCGGACAGCACATCGCTGCCGGCGCCCACGACGACCACGTCGCCGCCGTTCTCGGCGAGCCGGCGCAGATCCCGCAGCGCGAAGCGGTCGAGCCGGCCCGGCCTGATCACGACCATCGTCCGGTCGGTGTCGCCGGCCGTGTTCAGCGCGGCCGGCGCGTCGTCGAGGGCGGCGACGTCGACCCCGCGGTGGCGGAGGATCTCGGCCAGGGCCATCGTGCCCGCGGGCGCCGGCGACCGGGTGTCGAGCGAGGCGGCGGCGTCCGACGATCCGCCCAGGGCGACCGAGAGCGCCGAGTACGCCACGACGACGACGGCGACCACCGCCAGCGCGATCGTGACCCGCCGCCGGGTGGCCGGGCGCGGCCCGGTGGGCTGGAACGTCGCGCCTCTCGGCGCGGAGCCTCCCGGCCCGACGGAGCCTCCCGGCCCGACGGGGTCTCCCGGCCCGGCAGAGTCGCCCGGGCCGGCGGGGCCGGGCGACGCGGCGGGGCCGGTGACGGCCGGGGCCGTCACGCGGGCACCGCGTGCGTGGGCTCGGCGGGATGGTCGTCGCGGGCCGGGCGCCGGACCGTGGCCAGCGTGTCGTCGGCCCGCACCACCGCCTGGTACGACTCGGGTCCTGCCGCGCGGCCGCCGTACCAGACGTCGCTGAAGACGGCGACCGCGACGCGCAGCTCGTCGATGCCGGTCGGCGTGACCGCCGTCATCTCGGTGACCAGCTCGCCCGCGGTGCGGCTTGCTCTCGGGTCGAGGACACCCTTCTCCTCCAGCATCCGCACCACGGCGCGAAGCCGGGAGCGCACCGCCTCGGCATAGCGCCCGGCGTGTGCGTGCTCCTCGGCGTCGGCGCGCAGCGCCCGCGCGGACAGCGGGCTCGCGAGGTCGGTGTCGTTCGTGCGGCTCCTGGCCGCGCGCCGGACCGGGCCGAGCCAGAGCCGGGCGACGACGGCCAGCACGATCAGCACCAGCAGCACGGCGAAGATCCCGAGCCCGGTGTAGTTGCCGGTGCCACCGTGCGCCTTGCCCGGGTCGAGCCAGTCGAAGATCTGCCCCAGCTTGTGGTTGATCCAGTCGACGAGGCGGTGCAGCCAGCCGGGCGAGTGGCGTCCGTCCTGGCGGCCGTAGACGTCCCGGGACAGCTCGCGGCGAGCCTCGTCCCGGGCGCCGTCGCGGCTGACCGGGCCGCCGAGCGTCGCCATCAGGACCACCCGCCCTGCTGCGGCCAGCGGCCCGGTCCCGGCATGCCCGGCGGGGCGCCGGGGACCGGGCCGGGCGGTGGCGCGGGCATCGGGGCGGGCGGTGGTGCTGGCGAAGGCAGGTGGGGCGGTCGGCCGGGGGCGGGGATGGCGAACGTCGGTGGCGCCGCGGCCGCCGCGACGACGTCGGTGGCGCCGCTCGCCGCGGCCCGGGCGAGGGTGACGTCGAGGGCCTCGCGGCGGATTCGCCGGTCGATGTAGAGAACCGCGATCACCCCGGCGAGCACCGGCGTGACGATCGTGACGATGAGCAGGCTGCCGAGGGCCTGGAGGATGAGGCTGACAGCGCTGGGATCCCCGGACGACCCGCCCGAGGAGGGCGCGGTGAACAGGAGGACCGGGACGCTCACGACGAGGACCAGCGTGCCGGCGATCACGCCGGCGAGCAGCAGGATGCCGAACGTTCGCCACCAGGCGCCCCGGATCAGGTAGCGCGACCGGCGCAGCGCCGCCGTGACCGTCCCGCCCTCCAGCGCGTACACCGGGGTGGCGAAGCAGAACAGCACCCCCAGCCAGACGGACACGACGCCCAGCGTGGCCAGCCCGAGGACCATCAGCAGGGTCAGCAGCACCGCCAGCCCCGCGAGGCCCGGCAGCCGGGGGCCGGCGCGGCGGACGGTGTCCGCGAGGGTGATCCTGGGTCGGCCGTCGAGGCTCGCCTCGGCGACGACGACGGCGAGCACCCCGGCCAGCAGGATCACCAACGTCAGGTCGAGCCCGCGCAGCACGATCTGCAGCACCGTGTAGAAGGCGAAGGACGCGTCCTTGGCCGCGAGTGTCACGAGCGCGCCGACGATCTCGAACACGGCACCGACGACGAGCGTGAGCCCGAGCGTGGCGCCCGGGTTCGTCCGCATCGTGACGAAGGCGCCGTCGAGGATCTCGCTGACGTTCAGGGGGCGCAGCGGGACGGCACCAGCCGCGCTGGGAGCGCGCCGGGTCGTCGGCCGGCGAAACGCGCCGCGGCCCGAGCCGGCGCCGGGCTCGGAACCGGGAGCCGACCAGCCGGCCGGCTGCGAGCCGGTCGGTGATTCGTGGTTCTGGTTGGTGGGAGCTCCGGGGCTCCAGCCACCGGCTGCGGGGGGCGCGGACCCGGGCCCACCGGGCGCCCAGGGGCTCGGCACCCACGCTCCCGGCGGGGGCTGGCCGGGGCCGTACGGGGGCGGCGGCGGATACGGGCCGGTCATCGGCCCACCTACGGCCATGCGCGCTCCCGTCGTCCGGATGATCCGACCCATCCTTTCAGAGGAGGACCGGGCCGATGGCGGCGCCGTCGGGTGCGCGACGCCGCGGGCCTACCGCGTCCGCCACGCTGCCGGTCGCGCGGAGCATGCGCCGCGCGGGTGTCCGCCCGGCACGCGAGCCGCGAGTTATCCACAGACGACGGCCCGGGGGTGGCGTCGACCGGCGCACGGACCGATCCTGCGGGAGTGACCGGATCATCGGCCCGCGGCACGCGGGCATGGGAAGCCCGACCGCGGGCGTGGGACGCCGCCCGCGCGCAGGTGCGCGTGGCGCTGGGCACCCTGTCCGACCTGGTGCTGCCACGGGCCTGCGCCGGCTGCGGGCAGGCGGGCGGCGCCGTCTGCGCGGCGTGTGTGTCGGCCCTGGCCGGTCCCCCTGTGCTCGCCGCCCCGGGCCGTGCGGCCACCCCGGGGCGGCGAGGCCTGCCGCTCTGCGTCGCGGCCGCCGGCTACGCCGGGCCGGCGGGCTCGCTCGTCGTCGCCTACAAGGAGCGCGGCCGCCTGGATGTCACCGCCACGCTCGGCCGTGCGCTGGCGGCCGCCGTCTGCGCGGCCCTCACGCTGACCCGCGTCGCCGCAGGTCCGCCGGGTATCGCCGGGTCGGCGGGTGCCGGCGGGCCGGCGGGGGGCGCCGTCCTGCTGGTGCCGGTGCCGGCAAGCGACGCGGCCCGCCGCCGTCGAGGGTTCGACCATGTCGCGAGGCTGGCCACGGTGGCCGCCCGGATCGTCACGCAGGCGGGCCGTCCCGCCTGGGTCGCGCCGCTGCTGCGCCCGGCCCGCCGAACGGCCGATCAGGCCGGGCTCGGCGCGCGCGAGCGGGCCGCGAACGTCGCCGGCGCCTTCCGCGCCCACCCGGTCGCCGCCGCACGGGTCGCGGCGGCCTGCCGCGGGCCGGGCGAGCCCGGCTGGGCGGGACCTGGCCGGGGCGAACCCGACGGTCAAAATCCCTGGCGCCTGACCATCGACGGGCGGCGATCTGCCTCGGCCGGCGGGGTTCACGTCGTCGTGGTGGACGACGTGGCAACCACCGGCGCGACGCTCGCCGAGGCGGTCAGGGCGCTGCGCCGGGCTGGCGTACCGACGCTCGCCACGGCGGTCGTCGCGGCCGCCGGCGACGCGCCGCCGCGCCCACGTGTCCGATTACCCACCACGCGGGTACCGGAAGGGTGAAACTAGATGGCCTACCGGTGAACGGTCGGGTCGTCCAACCCTCCGCCGCCGGTAGGCGGCGCCGACATCCGCGCGACGCGGGCGAGAGGAGAGGACGAGCCGCAGGCAGGACCGAACGAGACCACACAGCGGTGACAGGCGCGCGCCTTTTCCGAGATGGGGGACAGCCAGAACGACGACGAGTCCCGGTTTCGGTCGGGCCCGCCCCGGGCCCGAAGCCGCTGCCGGGTGCCGGGCTCCGCCCGGATGCGGTGCCAGGCCGCACCACGGACGGACACCCGGCCAGCGAACGGAGGTGGATCGCGTGGAGATCGTGGTCAAGGGCCGGCACACAGCGGTTCCGGAACGGTTCCGCATGCACGTCCAAAGCAAGCTCGCGAAGCTCGAACGGTATGACGGCAAGGTCATCCGCGTTGACGTCGAACTGTCCAGGGAGCACAACCCCCGTATGGCGGGCGTCCGGGAGCGAGTCGAGCTCACCCTCTACAGCCGTGGTCCGGTGATCCGGGCCGAGGCCGCGGCCGCCGACCCGTACGCCGCGCTGGATGGCGCGACGAGCAAGCTCGCCGCTCGGCTGCGCCGCGCCGCGGAGCGCCGCGCCGACCATCAGCACGGCAACCACGGTCACGGCCACGGTCGCGCGTTCGTCGGGGCGCCGTCGGACGCACGGGCCGACGATCTGCTCGCCGGGCCCGAGGGCAACGGTCGCGCCACCCCGTCCGACGAGGCCGGGCCGAGTCCGACGACGACGGGCCTGCCCGACCAGCCGCACACGGGGGTGCCGACGCCCGCCGAGGTCGCGGCGGCCCTGGGCCGGCGCGGCATCGCCCAGCGGCCGGCGGCCGCGGCGGGCGGCGACGCGTCATCCCGCGGCGTTTCGTCGTCCCGCGGCGCGCTGTCGTCCCGCGGCGCGCAGTCATCCAAGGGTGCCTCGTCGTCCCACGGTGCCTCATCGTCCAACGGCACCGGGTCGCTCAACGGCCTGTCCACCGGGGCCGCGGCCTCGGACGAGTCCGCCGGCGAGAACTTCGACGCGGACCGCTACGACCTGCCGGACCGCTCGCCGATGGTCGTGCGCACGAAGACGCACCGGGCCGCGGCGATGACGCTCGATGACGCGCTGTCGAACATGGAGCTCGTCGGTCACGACTTCTACCTGTTCCAGGACCTGCACACCGGCCGGGCCAGCGTCGTGTATCGGCGCCGCGGCTACGACTACGGCGTGATCCACCTGATCGGCCCGGATGACCCGGCGGTGGCCTCGGACGAGGAGCGCGAGCCGGTCACGACCGGCTCCTAGGAGGTCCGGAAACACCCGCGGTGGGCCGGCTGTGCCGGCCCATCGCGGCCACTTCCGGGGCTGAAGCCGGAAAATGGTGCCTTGTCCGGTGTGGGCCGATCGGTAGGGAAGCCGGATCGGTGCGGGAACGCCACGTCGACGTGGGATGATCGGCGTCGGGTGGCGGGGCGCCATGGGCCGACTGGAGGGGTTTGGCCTGGATCTGGCCGCCGAGCCGGTGCGTGGACGGGTGACGTCCGCGCGCGGGCACGGCCGCGCCGCCCTGTGTAGTGCCGGGGCAGCGGTCAAGGGAGGCCAGATGACGGTGGACGAGCAGCGCTCGGCCGAGACGCCACGGGCGCCATCGGAGGAGAACCCCATTCGGGTGCTGATCGTCGACGATCACGCGCTGTTTCGCCGTGGGCTCGAGATGGTGCTCGCCCAGGAGGTGGACATCGATGTCGTCGGCGAGGCCGCTGACGGCTCCGAGGCGGTGACGATGGCCAGCGAGATGGCCCCGGACATCGTCCTCATGGACGTGCGGATGCCGCGGCGTGGCGGGATCGACGCCACCAGCGCCATCAAACAGGCGGTCCCCAGCGCCAAGATCGTCATGTTGACGATCAGCGACGAGGAGGCCGACCTCTACGACGCCATCAAGGCCGGCGCGATGGGCTATCTGCTCAAGGAGATCTCGATCGACGAGGTCGCGGCCGACATCCGGGCCGTCTACAACGGGCAGAGCCTGATCAGCCCGTCGATGGCGTCGAAGCTGCTCAGCGAGTTCGCCTCGATGATCAAGAACAAGGACGACCGGCCGCAGCTGCCGACCCCACGGCTGACCGACCGCGAGATGGAGGTGCTCCGACTGGTCGCCAAGGGCATGAACAACCGCGACATCGCCAAGCAGCTCTTCATCAGCGAGAACACCGTCAAGAACCACATCCGCAACATCCTGGAGAAGCTCCAGCTGCACTCCCGGATGGAAGCCGTCGTGTACGCCGTCCGCGAGAAGCTCCTCGAAATCACCTGAGGCGGAGCTGCCTCGAAGATCGCTGGCGCGATCCCTAGCCGATCCCGCCATCGGACGCTGAGCGTCCTCCCCGTGTGGTGCCGGGTGCGGGCCGATGGCGTGGCCGGCGCGGTGCCGGGCTGCTGACATGACTGGTCTGGCGTTGCGCTTATGCGCCGCCGACACACTGCATGCCCGGCTTCCGCGTCGTGATGCCCGGCTTCCGCGTCGTGCTCGCGCCAGAGTCGCCGGGTGCGGTCATCGCAGCTCGCGCTCTCAGGGGCGGAGCAGGCCGGTCCAGTGATCGGCTATGCCGCCGCGCGGGTTCGGGAGCGGGCGGCTGTCCGGGTGAATGGCGAAGCCCGCCCGGCGCGCGACCCCCCGGGAGGCGTCGTTGCCGGCGAGGGCCATCCACCGGATCCTGGCCAGGCCCAGCGCGCCGAATCCCCAGCGGCACAGCGCGCGGGTCGCATCGGCGGTGACGCCACGGCCGCGCGCCGCCGGAGCGCACCAGTAGCCGATCTCCGCGTCGCCGCCCGGGGCAGTGCCCGGCAGGCCGTCGGCGTCCCGCAGGTCGGCGAGCGCGACCGCCGCGAGCAGCCCGCCCGTGGTCGCGTCGACGACGGCCAGGTGCGCGCCCGTGCCGGTGGCCCACGCGAGCTGGGTCAGCGGCCCGACGAAGCCGGCCGCGTCCTCGCGCCGGTAGGGCACCGGCACCCGGGTCCAGCGCTGGATCTCCGGATCCTGGCAGACGGCGAACACCGCGTCGGCGTCGGCGGCCTGCCAGGGCCGCAGATGCAGCGCGCCGGCGGTGATCTCGACCGGCTCCAGCGCGGGAGTGGGCATGGCGTGCTCCTCCGACAACATGGCGTGTTCCTTCGGCAATAGGCGGATAGGCGCGGATTGGCCGGCGCACCGCCGCCGCCCGCGGCTCCCACGATCGCAGGGAGCCCGCGCGGACCGCTCCCGGTTTTACGCCGGCGGATCCCGCGGCCGACGCGTCCGAACCTCGACTCCCGCGTCTCGGCGTATCCCCAGGGCAGGCGCCGAGGAACGCCGCGGGTTCCGATCGAGGGCCGGGCGAAGGGCTAGCATCGTGGTGTCGGCCCGCTCGTCGACATGCCTGCCGGAGGAGCCTCGCCCGTGGTACTAGAAAAGATCCTGCGCGCCGGCGAGGGACGGATCCTGCGCACGCTCCGCAACCTCGTCGCGCAGGTGAACTCCATCGAACAGGACTTCGTCGGCCTGTCGGACGACGAGCTGCGCAGCATGACCGACGAGTTCCGTCAGCGCCTCGCCGACGGTGAGGAGACGCTCGACTCGCTGCTGCCGGAGGCGTTCGCCGCGGTGCGGGAGGCGGCCCGGCGCACGCTCGGCCAGCGGCACTTCGACGTGCAGATCATGGGCGGAGCGGCGCTGCACCTCGGCAACATCGCGGAGATGAAGACCGGTGAGGGAAAGACTCTGGTCTCCACGCTGCCGGCTTATCTGAACGCGCTCGCCGGCAACGGCGTCCACGTGATCACGGTCAACGACTATCTGGCCCAGCGCGACGCGGAGAACATGGGCCGTGTCCACCGTTTCCTCGGCCTCACGGTCGGCGTGATCCACCCGCAGATGCCGCCGCCGAAGCGCCGCGAGCAGTACGCCTGCGACATCACGTACGGCACGAACAACGAGTTCGGCTTCGACTACCTGCGCGACAACATGGCGTGGAGCGGCGACGAGCTCGTCCAGCGCGGCCACAGCTTCGCCATCATCGACGAGGCCGACTCGATTCTCATCGACGAGGCGCGGACGCCGCTTATCATCAGCGGCCCGGCCGACCAGCCGCCGCGGTGGTACACGGAGTTCGCCCGGATCGCGAAGCTGCTGAAGCGCTACGAGGCCGCCGATGACAGCAGGGGTACCGACGAGGTCAAGAAGGCGCGGAAGGGCTCGGACGGCAGCCCCGTCATCCGGGACTACGAGGTCGAGGAGGGCAAGCGCACCATCGCCATCACCGAGGGCGGGGTGGCGGCCGTCGAGGACCAGCTCGGAATCGAGAACCTCTACGAGCCGGTGAACACCCCGCTCGTCGGATACCTGAACAACGCCCTGAAGGCGAAGGCGCTGTACAAGCGGGACAAGGACTACATCGTCGCCGACGGCGAGGTCCTGATCGTCGACGAGTTCACCGGCCGTATCCTGCACGGCCGACGCTACAGCGAGGGTATGCACCAGGCGATCGAGGCCAAAGAAGAGGTCGAGATCAAGCAGGAGAACCAGACCCTGGCGACGATCACCCTGCAGAACTACTTCCGGCTGTACGAGAAGCTGTCCGGAATGACCGGTACGGCCATGACCGAGGCCGCCGAGTTCGACCAGACCTACAAGCTCGGCGTGGTGCCGATCCCGACGAACAAGCCGATGATCCGGGCCGACCAGCCGGACGTCGTCTACAAGACCGAGGTCGCGAAGTTCAGCGCGGTCGTCGACGACATCGTCGCCCGGCACGAGAAGGGCCAGCCGATCCTCGTCGGCACGACGAGCGTCGAGAAGTCCGAGTACCTCTCGAAGCAGCTCACCAAAGAGGGCGTGAAGCACGAGGTCCTCAACGCCAAGCACCACGAGCGCGAGGCGATGATCATCGCGGAGGCGGGCCGGCGCGGCGCCGTCACGGTCGCGACGAACATGGCCGGCCGCGGTACCGACATCATGCTCGGCGGCAACCCCGAGTTCATCGCCCAGTCGGAGCTGCGCTCGCGCGGGCTGTCCCCGCTGGAGACGCCGGAGGACTACGAGGAGGCCTGGCCCGAGGCGCTGGAGAAGGCCAGGGCTTCGGTCGCCACCGAGCACGACGAGGTCCGGGAGCTCGGCGGCCTGTACGTGCTCGGCACCGAGCGGCACGAGTCCCGCCGGATCGACAACCAGCTGCGTGGCCGCGCCGGCCGGCAGGGCGACAGCGGCGAGTCGCGCTTCTACCTCTCCCTCGGCGACGACCTGATGCGGCTGTTCAACGCGTCGACCGTCGAGGGAATCATGGACCGGCTCCAGATCCCCGAGGACGTGCCGATCGAGTCGAAGATCGTCACTCGCGCGATCCGCTCCGCCCAGACCCAGGTCGAGGGCCAGAACTTCGAGATCCGCAAGAACGTCCTGAAGTACGACGAGGTCATGAACAAGCAGCGCACCGTCATCTACGACGAGCGCCGCAAGGTTCTCGAGGGAGCTGACCTGCACGAGCAGGTCCGCCACTTCGTCGACGACACGATCGCCGGCTACGTGCAGGGCGCCACCGCGGACGGCTTCGCCGAGGAGTGGGACCTCGACACGCTGTGGACCGCCCTCGGCCAGCTCTATCCCGTCGGGGTGGAGGCACCGTCCACGGACGACCGCGAGGGCCTCGGGGCGGACATGCTCATCGAGGACATCCAGGCCGACGCGCAGGACGCCTACGACCGGCGCGAGACCGAGCTCGGCGAGGACCCGAACACCGGCGAGCCGGTGATGCGCGAGCTGGAGCGCCGGGTCGTGCTCGCCGTGCTCGACAAGAAGTGGCGCGAGCACCTCTACGAGATGGACTACCTGCAGGAGGGCATCGGCCTGCGGGCGATGGGGCAGCGGGACCCGCTGGTCGAGTACCAGCGCGAGGGCTACTCGATGTTCGGCGAGATGATGGAGGGCATCAAGGAGGAGTCCGTCCGGCTGCTGTTCAACGTCGAGGTCCAGGTCGCGGGCCGGGACGAGGCCGGCGCCGAGCAGGGCGCCGCGGCGGCACCGACGCTCGGCACGCCCGCGCCGCTGGCCGCGGTGAGCCCGCGGCCCGCGGTGAGCCCGCGGCCCGCGGAGCGCGAGACGACGCCGCCCGCCGCGCAGACGGCTCCGCTGGCGCGCGGCGGCACGCGGCCGAACCGCAAGGCCCAGCCGAGCCGTGGTCCGGCGCGCCCGTCGACCCCTTCGGCTCCGTCGGTGCGCCCGGCCGCGCCGGCCGCGCCAGCGCCAGAGCCGCCCGCCGCGCCTGCGCCGCCGCCGGTGTTCGTCAAGGGTCTGGAGCCGCGCCGGCCGAGCACGGGCCTGCAGTACTCGGCTCCCTCGGTCGACGGTGGCGCGGAGCCGGCGGCCGCCTACGGTCGCGGTGAGGGCGCCGGCAGGGTCCCGGCCGTCGGTGGCCTGGGTGGCGAGCCGAAGGGCCCCGCCCGCAACGCCCCCTGCCCCTGCGGCTCGGGCCGCAAGTACAAGCGTTGCCACGGCGACCCCGCCCACCGAGGCTGAGGCCTCCCGCCGCCGCGCCGACCGTCGCGTCAGACGTCCGGGCGTATCCCTGACGTCCTGTCCGACGTCAGGGGCCTGAAATGCGGCCTTTTCTGCTCCTGACGTCGGACAGGACGCGCCGTGGCGTCGGACAGGATGCGCTGTGGCGTCGGCCGGGATGCGCTGTGGCGTTGGGCAGGATGCGTGCCCGGCCTTCGGGCGCGCGTTGCCGGCGTCGATCGGCTGGTCGACGCGGGCATTTCCCTGGGTCGGGCGCCGTCGCTCGCCGGTAGACGCAGTTCGTGCAGCGCTCGACTCCGCCGGGTTCGCCCTTCGGGTTCGCCCCTGCGGGCGGCACCATCGTGCCCGTGCCCGGGCTTGATCGTCAGTTGCGTATCCGGATCCGAGTTGGCGAGGCCGCCGAGTTCGGATGCGAGTACACAACTGGCGATCTTCCTGGTCGGCGCCTGGTCCGGTCCCCGCCAGATTGCTCGTGCCCGGCGGATCGACGCACCGCCGGAGCCGCTCGCTGTCGGATCGACGCACTGTCGGATCGACGCACCGCCGGAGCCGCTCGCTGCCGGATCGACGCACCGTCGGATCGACGCACTGCCGGACGGCTCGCTGCTGGATCGGCTTCCTGTCAGAGCGGCTCGCTGTCGGCGGCGGCTTCCTGGCAGATCGGCTGACCGCCCCCCGAGGACGATCAGCCGATCTGCAGGTTGGTCACCTGCCAACGACCGCCCACGGACTCCATCCGCAGCGCGAGGGCGGCGACCCGATCACCGCGGTTGACGACCGCGACCACTTCGGCGACACCCGGCCGGGGTTCGCTGATCCGGATGCTGCGGACCGAGCCGCGGGGATACTGCCCGCCGAACCGTTCGAGTGCGGCCTGAAGCCGTGGCGTCGCCCAGCCCGACAAATGCGCGACGGGGCGCACGCCCGCGAGCACCTCGACGATCGCGCGGGCGACGATGGTCGCGGCCGGCGCCGGGTTCTCCCGCAGCCGGCTGTCTCGGGCCTGCGGCGGGATCCGTACCGGCGGGCGGCGGGTCGCCGGTTGGGCGGTCACGGCCGCCCGCCCGGAGACGGTGCGCAGCGAGACGTCGTCCGCCGGGCGCGGCAGGCTCCGGGACAGCGAGGCGGCCGGCGACGGTGGCGGCGCTGGAAGTCGGCCGTCGCCGGGACCGCGGTGGACGCCGGGCCGCGCGCCTCGGCCGTGGGATGAGCCGGTCGTGCCCGGGCCGCGACGCCCGCCGGTCTGCAGGGCCCGCCGGCCAACGTGCGGCCGGGGCGCGGACTCGCCGCCGATCCCGCACGCCTGCCCATCCGCGCCGGGCCCGGGCGCCTGCCCATCCGCGCCGATCCCGCACGCCTGCCCATCCGCGTCGGGCCCGGGCGGCAGGCCGCCGTCGCGGCGCCCGTCGACGCCCTCGCTGCCGCCGGGGCTGCTGTCACCGCTGCCGCTGTCGCGGGCATCCGCCTCGTCGTCATAGGGCGGCTCGGTGTCGAGGGCCGGTAGGCCGCGCAGCGGCGCGGTCGGGTGCGACCCGGGGACGTCGGCCTGGCCGGCGCGAGCGTCGGGACGAGTCATCGGGGGTCCTCCGCGTCCGGATCGGTGTGGTGGGCGGGGTCAGGGCCCGGAGGGCGGCTGCAGCCGCTGGCCGGGGAAGAGCAGGTTCGGGTCCGGGCCGATCTCGTGCTGGTTGGCCGCCCACCACCGCGGCCATTCGGCGGCGACCTGGGCGTCGGTGGCGCCCGGGCCGAGGTGCCGCGCCGCGATGGTCCACAGCGAGTCCCCCCGGTGGACGACGACCTCCGCTCGTGAGCCGTCGTCGCCCGGCTCGCCGATGCCGCGCGGCGCCGAGCCACCCAGCGGATCGGTGCCGCCCCCCGGCGCCGGGCTCTGCGGCGCCGGCGTGAGCGGCGGCGACAGGTCTGGCCAGCCGGAGTCGGGCATCGAGGCGGGCCGGACGGGGGACCCGGGTGACGCGGACGACGGCAGCGCCGGTGTCCAGGGCGCCGGACCGGTGGTCGACGTCGTGGCCGGCGCGGGGTCGGCCGGCTGGAACCGCGACGCCGGTGCGGACGTCGTCGGCGCTGTCGCCGTCGGCGGGGACGTCGGTGTCGGCGGGGACGTCGGTGCCGCGGACCCGGCCGGGAAGGACGACGGGGCGCCGGGGGCAGGGGCGCCCGTCTGCGGAGTGGCTGGAGGCGAGGCGCCGGCGTCTCGGGGGCTGAGCGTGACGATCGGGGTGCCGCCGGGCAGCCCGGGTCGGGTCCCGGCACCGTTCGCCGACGCCGACGCCGACGCCGACGCCGACGCGGACGGGGCCGGGGCGGTCGTCGGCGAGGATGGCTGATCGGGGACGACCGGCGTCGTGCTGGCCGGGTCGGTGGTCGACGGGGTGGGCAGCGGCGCGGTCGTCGCCGGTGCTGGCGTGGTCGTGGCTGGCGCGGGCATGGCCGGAGCTGTCGTGGCTGGAGCTGTCGGTGGCGTGCTGGCAGGCGGCGGGGCGGCGGGTGCTGGGGTGGCCGGCGCCGCGGGCCGGGGCGCCGGGGGCCGGCTCGTGGGAGCCTGCGTGGCGGGCGCGGGTGGGTTTCGGGTTGGCGCCTGGCTCGCGGCCGGGGGCGCCGTCGGGCGCGCCGGGGCGGTCGGGGGGGCGAGATCGGGCCACTGCGTGCCCGAGTTGGTCACCGGGGGCGACAGATCCGGCCAGGACCCGGGCGGTGCGGTTGCGGGCGACGACGCCGGGCCCTGGGCGATCGGCGGGGACAGGTCGGGCCATCCCTGGGTCTGCGAGGTCGTCGGGCCGTCGTGCGGAACGCTCGCCGATGCGGGTGTCGCGGCGAGCAGCCCGCTGGCGCTGCCCGCGACGATCGTCAGACCGAGGCTGACCTCCAGCAGGCGGTGCATCGCCCGCGGCAACATCCAGCGGGACAGCCGCCCGGCCCCCCGCCCGGCCGCGCCGGGCAGGGCCGCGAGCGAACCGATGGCGATGCCCAGGCACAGCCACAGCAGGCACGCCCACGCCGCCGCGGCCACGGCGGTGACGAGGGCCTGCTCGGGCGCGTCGGAGAACCAGCGCGGAATGTCGCCGACGCCCGACGGCAGGTCGGCGAGGCCGGGACCGGCGACGATCAGGAGCGCCGCGACGGCCGCCGCCGACATGATCGGGAAGACGGCTCGCAGCATGCGCCGGATCGATCTCATCGCGCCTCGCTTCGCGCCGTGGGCCGTCGCGCGGCCGCCTGGAGGGCGGCGGACGCGCGTGGTCCGCCCGGATGGTTCGCACCGGTCATCCCGCGTCGCCGGCACTCGTCCGTCCGTGTGCTCGCGCCGGAGGTGTCCGGGCAGCGCCCGCCGCGCGGGGACGGGGCACCGGGGGACCGCTCGGGGAGGCACACAGGTAGGCGTGGATGGGGCCGTTCCGTCGAGGGCTCTTGGGGCAGGCCCTGTTCGGCGCGACCTCGTCCGGATCAGCTCGGACGCCGTGGGACAGTTCGTTTGCTTTCGTTTGCTTGTGTAGTCCGCTGGCGGCGATGTGTCAATCCCGGTTGGTCGATCTGGCGGTGGGCGGTTGCTCTTGGTAACGACCCGCGACGGTCGAGGTCCGTCGGCCGGCCGCTGGGCGGGCGCGACCGCGGGCCTGGTCGGCGCTGCACGATCCGTAGAGTCGGGACGATTGAGAGGGGTGCCAGGTTGCGTTGGGAGGCCCTGTTCGCGGATCTTGACGCGCAGTGGGAGGCGGCCGAGGCCGCCGAGCTCGCCGTCGAGGTCGCGGACCGCAGCCGTCGGGAGATGGCCTACCTGAGACTCGTGGACCGGCTCCGCCCGGCCGTGGGCTCCCGGCTGCGTTTCGACGTGGCCAGCCCTGCGGGCCCGGAGCGGGGCACGATCACGGGCAGGCTGCTGGCGCTCGGGGTGGACTGGCTGTTGGCGGACGATGGCACCGGGGGCGAGGTGCTGGTACCGCTGCGGTCCGTGCAGGTGGTGCGCGGGCTGCGGGGCGAGGCGGCGCACCCGGGGCACGAGGGTCAGGTCGGCGCCCGCCTCGACCTGCGGCATGTGCTGCGCGGCGTCGCCCGGGACAGGTCGGGCTGCCTGGTGACCCTCACCGACGGCCGGACGGTCAGCGGGACGATCGACCGGGTGGGTGTCGACTTCGTCGACCTGGCCGAGCACGCCCCGGATGAGTTCCGCCGGTCGCGCTCCGTCGCAGGCGCGACGCTTCCGCTGGCGGCGATCGTTCTGCTCCGCAGGGCCTGACCGACCCGCGCCCTGGGGCGTGTCCCGTGCCCTAGTCCTCGGGCAGCTGCTCGTGGCGGCTGAGTGGGTTGGCGAGCACGAACGCCCGGGTCTGCTCGTAGGCGCGCTGGATGTAGGACTCCAGCTCGGTGCGTTCGACCCGCCACTGGCCGCGCCCGCCGATCTTGATCGCGGGCAGCTCGCCGCTGCGGACGAGTGCGTAGGTCTGGGACGCCGAGATGTTGAGGATCTCCGCCACGTCGCTGAGCTGCAGGAATCGGTCGTTCATCGAGCCGCCCTCCGTCCGCCGCCACCTGCCCCGGTTCACCCGCTGTCGACCGCAGGCCCGCGCCGCGGCGGACTTACCGCGGTCCACGAGGCCGCCGCGGCGTCCGTGCCGCCGTCGAGTCGCGCCTGCCGCTTGGCAGCGATGGGGCGGAAGGCGCGTGGACGGGTGCGGGTCTGGCTGTCTCGCGAAGGATGAGGCCCCTGGAAGGCAGCCGGTGTCTATGACGTGTCTACCAGTTCTTCGCGGCGAGACGCGCCCGGATGCCTTCGGTTGTGGATAACTGCGCGCGATGGCGGCCGGTCGTCCGGCGACCACCGCCGATGAACCGCCCTACGTAGCCGGACTTTGACTCTCGATAACCAGCCTGCTCGGGCTGGATACCCCGCCGGGAGGAAATTTCCCGAACCGCTGGTCCGAGGGCATCTCGGCGGGCTTCTCGCGCGTCCAACTCTGTGTTCCGCGGGGGAGTCCCACTGGTGCCACGACGTGGTCCGGTGGCGCGTACGCTGTGCAACGCCGCAAATCCGTGCGCGTCGCCGCCTGAGCGCACGGCGCGACGGTTCGACCACGAGTGTCCGATTGTCTCGCCGATCGGCAGGGAACCCGTTGTGGAACCTCTCGTGGGACCCGCCGCCGCCCCAGGGCAGACGCCCGCGGGTGATCGAGCACGATGAGGAGATCACCGGTGACCGATCTGGCGCCCGCGTTCGGCCCGGGGTCGCCGCCGGACGGGCGGGGCTCATCCGGCCGGCCCGCGGACCCGATCATCCCGCCGTCGCCGCCGGCCCGCCGGCTCGGCCGCCGCGGCTGGCGCGACACCCGCCTGCTGTTCGGTGTGCTGCTCGTGCTCATGTCCGTGGTGATCGGCGCGCGGCTGTTCGCGACGGCCGACCAGACGGCGGCCTGGGTTGCGGCCAAGGGCGACCTACCCGCCGGCCACGTCGTCACCGCGGCGGACCTCGTCACGGTGCGGGCCCAGCTCGACGACGCCACCGCGGGCCGTTACTATCCCGGCCGGCGTCTCAAGGAGGTCGTCGGCGGCACGCTGTCCCGCCCGGTCGGCAAGGGCGAGCTGCTCAGCGGCGGCGACTTCGCGGGCACCGACGCGGCGGCGACTCGCATCGTGCCCGTCGTGGTCAAGGCCGGCCGCGTCCCCGCCCTGGTTCCCGGCGACCACGTCGACGTGTACGTCTACCAGCCGGCCGGGGCCGTGGACGGAAGCGACACCTCCACCGCCAACGGCGGCGGGCAGGGGCAGTCGGGCGGCGTCGGCGAGCCGGCCGCGGGCGGCGCCGGCGCCGAGGTGATGGTGCTGCACGACGTCGAGTTCCTCGGCGAGCTGCGGATAGCGACCGGCGACCGGTCGCTGACGCTGCGGGTACCCGTCGACGCGGCGATCCGGGCGGTCGCGGCGTCGCAGAGCGACCGGGTGGACATCGTGAAGCTGGAGCGTGACGGCCGCGGTCAGGTGGGCGAGACCGGGCCGACGGCGGCGCCGGGGTACGGCCGGTGAGCCTGCCCATCCTGACCGCGGTCACGGACTCCGTCGTCGAGGCCGGCCTGGTCTCGGCGTTCGACCGCAACGACCTCGGCGTCACCGTCGTCCGCCGCTGCGTGGACCTGCCCGACCTGCTCGCCGCCGCGACCACCGGGGCAGCCCGGGCCGCGCTGCTGTCCGCCGACCTGCGCCGGCTCGACCGCGAGGCGCTCACCCGGCTCGCGCAGGCGAACGTGGCCGTCGTCGGCCTGATCACCCCCGGCGACGAGGCGGGTGACCGGCGGCTGCGCCAGCTGGGGGTCGTCGCGGTGATCACGACCGACGCGACCGCGCAGACCGTCGCCGCCGCCGTCGTCGAGGCCACCAAGGCGCTCACCACCCGCCCCGCTATCGGCCCGGTGTCGATCAGCCACGGCTTCAGCGACCCGGTCGCCGGCTACGGCGCCATGATGCCGCCCGAGCTGGAGTCCGCGGACGAGTTCGACGAGCGCGGCCGGGCGCCCGTAGCCCAGGGCCGGGTCGTCGCCGTCTGGGGACCGACCGGCGCCCCCGGGCGGACGACGATCGCGCTCAGCCTCGCGGCCGAGCTCGCCGATCTCGGCGCGTCGACGCTGCTCATCGACGCCGACTCCTACGGCGGCGCCATCGGCCAGCTGGTCGCCCTTCTGGAGGAGGCACCCGGCCTGGCCGCGGCGGCGCGGGCCGCCAACCAGGGCACGCTCGACGTGCCCCGCCTCGCCGTGCTGTGCCGGGACCTCGGCGGTGGCCTGCGGGTGCTGCCCGGCATCGCCCGCCCGTCGCGCTGGCCGGAGCTGCGCCCGTCCGCGCTGGAGAACGTGCTCGACCTGTCCAGGCGGCTCGCCCAGTTCGTCATCGTCGACTGCGGGTTCTGCCTGGAGGCGGACGAGGAGCTGAGCTTCGACACGTCGGCCCCGCGGCGCAACGGCGCGACGCTCACCGTGCTCGCCGATGCCGACACCGTGGTGGCCGTGACCTCGGCGGAGCCGGTGGCGCTGGTCCGGTTCGTCCGCGGGCTCTCCGACCTGCGCGAGCTCGTCCCGGGGGTGGACCCGCTCGTCGTCGTCAACCGGCTGCGCGCCTCCGTGGCCGGCGGCGACCCGCGCCGGGAGATCACCCGGGCGCTCAACCGGCACACCGGGACCCAGCCCATCGCGCTGGTCCCGTACGACCTGGCCTCGTTCGACGCCGCCCAGGCGGCGGGGCAACTGCTGCGGGACATCGCCCCCGCGTCGCCGGCGCGGGCGGCGATCCGGGACCTCGCGACCCGGCTGACCGGCCGCACGCCCCGCGGCCAGCGCCAGCGCCGCCGGCTGCCCGCCCGTCGCTGACTCCAGTCCCATCAGCCGGCGAGGCCCGGCTCCTCGCGTGCCGTGAGGCCCGGCTCGTCGCGTGCCGCGGGTCGCCGGGTCGGCCCGGTCCGCCGGGCGGGTGCGGCCGTGAGCCGCGTCCCGCCGCCGGTGGGCGCGGGCGCCCGCGTCGACGGCCGCGGCGGCCGGGTGGGTTTCGTCGGCGCGGTCGAGCCGATCGTCACGGTCGCCACCCGGTCCGAGCCGGGCTTGCCGTCGGCGCCCGGAACCCGTTCGGCGAACGCGGCGGCGCACGTGCGCAGCGCGGTCTCGAACACGTCCGCCCGCCGGGTGACGTCCATGACGTTGCCGCCCATCACCTCGAGGTCCTCCCGGCCGGGGGCCAGCGCGTGCACCCGGGCGCCGGTCGCCTCCGCACCTGTGATCTCTCTGGCCAGCCGGCGGGTGGCGGCCCGGCGCAGCTGACGTTCGGCGAGGGCGACCGGGTGCCGCGGCCGGTCGGCGTCGAACGCGCAGGCCGGCGCGAGCACCAGGATCTCGTCGAGCGCCGCATCCAGGCACAGGTCGAGCGACGTCGGCGAGCGGGTGCCACCGTCGACGAAACGTCGGCCGCCGGTCCGGATCGGCGCGTACCACCCCGGGATCGCGCAGGACGCCATCACGGCCTGGGGCATTGTGATGGCGGGTGCGCCGGGGGCACCGAACAGCACCCGCGCCCCGGTGTCGAAGTCCATCGCGACGACCCGCAGGCCTCGTGGCCAGGACGTCGCGCTCACCGCGTGCTGCGCAGCAGCGGTGGCGACCAGGTCGCCGACCGCGGCCACCGTGCCCCGGCCCTGCGGCAGCAGCGCGGCGAGCGCGACCATCGGCGTCGTGCGGCGGGGGTGCAGCACGGCGCTGGTCAGCAGCCGCGGGGAGCCCATCCGCATCCGCGGGGGCGGCGGCAACGAGGCCCCGAGGTCCCGATAGTCCAGGACGGGCGTACCCGGTTCGTACAGCCCCCGCTCGGAGTCGGCCATGGTGTCGACGTCGACGCCGAGGCTCAGGAGGGCGGCGATCACCGAGCCGGCCGACGTCCCCACGATCAGGTCGAAGGACCGGGCGTCGTCGCCCGTGCTCGCCTCGTAGGCGCGCAGCGCGCCGATCATCCAGGCGGAGCCGAGTACCCCGCCGGAGCCGAGCACCAGCCCTCGGCGTGCAGCCCGCTTGCGTGGCATGGCCACCACCTCCCAGCGCGGCGACCGGGCCCACGGCCGGCCACCCACCCCGCCGCCGACACGCTTGCGGTGGCGGTGGCTACGGGTGGCGCAGGCCTGTCCACGTCGTGACGACGGCTGGACGTGCCCCGTCGACGGTGACCCGGGGCGTGCGGGCACGGTCACGTCCGCGTGGGCCGTTCACACGGGTCGGCTCGAGCGGGCCGTTCGGCGGGGTAGCCCGCCGCGGTTCGGTCGAGGTCACCGAGGGTTCCGGTCCACGGTCCGCGTTGACCGCTCGTACTGCTTGGGTTCGTGCGTTCCTGGCCGGACGGGCCGGGCGTTGGAGACCCGGCGGCGGCGCGACCCGTCCGCGAGGACGGCCGGCGCCCGCGCCCGCGCCTCACTCGGGCTCGTCGGGCTCCGCGAAGCTGGTCTCGAGGACGCCCCAGGACCGCAGCCGGTCGGCGAACTCCTGCGGCGTGGTGTCGTGCAGCAGGGCCAGCGCGCGCAGGTCGCCGTCGCGGATCGACAGGACATGGCCGGCGTAGTCGTCGCGCTGCCGCTGGATCTGCGCCACCCATCGGCGGACCAGGGCGGAGGTCTCCGTCGGCGCGTGGGCGAGCTTCTCGAGGTTCAGCACGGTCCTGGGCCGGCGCTCTCGCGGCGGCAGCTGGTCCTCGTTCGGCAGCAGCGCCGAGACCGGCACGCCGTAGAAGCTGGCCAGCTCGGAGAGCTGATGCACGCTGATCATGCGGTCGCCGCGCTCATACGAACCGACCGCCGCGGTCTTCCAACGCCCGCGGGACTTCTGCTCGACGCCCTGCAGCGAAAGACCCTGCTGAATGCGGATTGCCCGCAGACGAGAACCCACTGCCTTCGCGTACTCCCGGCTCACCCGGCTCACCCCCAGCCTCGAACGAGCATCCGAACCCTCCGTAACGACACGGCGACCCTCTAGATCGTTTATCGGGATCGCGCGGATCGCCGTAGCCGGCAATGGCCGTAACGCTGTCGAAAGGGTCCGTTCACCATCCTACCGAGATCGAAATACTCTAGGTATCGATCGCGCACCCGAATTCGGGCAAATCGCCACTAAAGGTGACAGTTTTGACTACCGTTTGCCATCGGAGAGCCCCCTCTTGGGTGACTGCCGGCTCCCTCTGTGGCGCGCCTGCGCGGGTCGCGAGGAAACCTCACTGGGCTGGTGGCGCTGACTGGTTCCGTCACTGCTCGTGTCGATGCCCGCGAATCGCTCCGCGTAACCCACCGTCACGCGCAGCTATCACCCCCCGGTCACGGGTTCGCGACCCAACGGGCAGACTGGCGGGGTGCGTGTCTACCTGCCGTCAACGCTGACGGCCGCCCGAACGGTGCTTGATGCCCGTGTCGTGCCTCCCGGCCTCGGGTTCGCGGTCACTCCCGCCGTTCGCGAGTGGTACGCCTGGTCCGACACCGAGGAGATGGAGTACGCGGTGCTGCTCGCTGCCGCCCGCGCCTCCCTGCGCCTCCTGGACGCCGACGCCCTGGCGCCTCGGCGCCGGGTGGTGTTCGCCGTCGACGTCGGGGACGGCGACGTCCGGATCCGGGACGACCTAGACCGAGGCGTCGTCGAGGTCTCAGTGTCCGTTCCGCTGTCCGCGGTCGGCGCGGTGCACCTCGACGACGACGACGCCGCGGCCGCGGTGACCGCCGCCGCCGCGGCCGTCATGGAGGCCGACCTCGGCAGCGAGGACGCCGCGTTCATCGTCGACGGCGCGGACGGCCACGAGCTGCTCTGGTACGCCACCCAGGAACTCGCCGACCTGCTCTGACACGGGCGGCGGCCGTGCGCCGGCCGCCGCTCGGAGGGTGGTCGTGGCGGTTGCCTCGCGGCCCTCGGCCGTTTGTCCGGAGTACGCCGCTCGGCGGGTCGCTGTCGGGTCTGGCCGGCCTGGCGCGCTATTGTCCCGTGCCAGACGAGCACGTTTCGGACAACGCGGCGCGGTGCTGGGAGCCGGTGGCCGAGCCGTTGTGCCCGGACGAACGATTTCCCCAACAGACGATCGCTGTCCTCAGCCCGCGTGGCATGCGCGGGCCGGCGCGGTGGTCCGTGGCCCAGCTTCACCGGGACCCGGGGTGATCTCGCCCCCGTCGCCACCCGTCCCGGTCACTCGCTGATCGCTGTCCGCGTTCAACCGCCCGCGCCCGCGAACGGACGCGGGAGGGAGGCTGGTTCCCGTGCTCTACCTCGCCGGGCAGATCCTGGCGTTCATGCTCGTGGCGCTGGTTCTCGGCGCCGCGCTCGCGTGGGTCTTCCTGATCGGGCCGATCCGCCGGCAACGGCCGGCCATCGCCGGCATGGGGGCCGCCGCTCCGCTGCCCGCCTCCGGCCGCCCCCGCGGCCCGTCGCTGCTGGCCGCGGCCGCCCACGTCTCCGTGCTGGGCGGCGGCGGGCGCGGTCGGGCGACGGCCGACCGCGCCGTCGAGGAAACGCCGCCGACCGAGGACGCCGCGGCGGCGCCGGCCGGCGAGGAGCTGACCAGCTCCGACCTCGCCGACCTCGCGTCCGCGCAGGCCGAGCTGGCGGATCTTCAGCCGGCGGACTTCGTGACCACCGACCCGGCCTCCGCCGGGACCGCGATCGCCCCCACGGGCCCGCCGGCCACCGAAGGCACCGCGCCGGCCACCGTCGGCACGGCGGTGGCCGCCGACGTCCTGGTCGAGGTCGACGCCGCCGGCGTCGACGAGGTCCTGGTCGAGGCGCTGACCGACCGGCTGCGCCGGCAGGAGGAGCGCACCGCCGCCGAGAACGCGGACCTGGCCTCCCGGCTGGCCGCCGCGGAGCTGCGCGCCACGGCGTCCGACGTCCGGGTGAGCGCGGTGGAGCGGCAGGCGGCCACCGCGGCGGAGCAGGTCAGCGCCACCCAGGCGCGGATCGCGCAGGTCGAGACGGCGCTGCGCGGCGACGACGAACGGGCCGGCGTCCTGCGCAGCGCGCTCGCCGAGGCCGAGGACCGGGCGGCGCGATTCTCCGCCCGGCTCGCGGTCGTGCGGGCGCAGGCCGAGGAGGCCACCCGGCAGACCGCCACGCTGACCGAGCGGCTGGAGCGCCGCCAGGTCGAGTGGAAGGCCGAGCGTGCCGAGCTGCTGCTCAGGATCGGAGCGGTCGAGGCCCTCGCCGTCGCCCTGTCGACCGGGCCCATGGTCCTCCCGACGACGACCCTGGCGGCTGCGACGACGGCGACCGCGGCGGGAGCGGCGACCACCGCGGTGGCCCCGGCGCGCGGGTTGGACGCCTCGACCGGCGCGGCTAGCGTGGCCGCCATGGACGGCGCGGACGACGCCCCCGCCGACCCGCACGCCGGGTCGGCCGCTGGCGAGACGGCGCCCGTCGAGTCCGCGCCCGTCGAGAGGGCGGCAGCCGAGTCCGCGGCAGTCCAGACGGCGGCAGCCGAGTCGGCGGCGGCAGTCGAGTTGGCTGGGTCCGACGAGACGGCTGGGTCCGTCGAGGCCGCTCCGTCCGTCGGGACGGCCGGGTCCGCCGCTGCGCCGGCTGCCCCGGCGCAGCCAACGGCGGTCGGCGGTCGGCAGCGGCCGCAGGCGGCGCCGTCCTGGGGCGGCCTCGCCGAGCCGGTGGTGTCGACCGACAACCTCAAGGAGATCGTCGGCATCGGACAGGTGATCGAGTCGCGGCTGCACGGCCTCGGCATCACGTCGTTCCGCCAGCTCGCCGCCATGGGCGACACGGACGTGGAACGCCTGGCCGCGCGGCTCGAGGGATTCGGCAGCCGCATCGTCTCCGACGACTGGGTCGGCCAGGCGCGTGAGCTGCAGGTCCGCTACCACAACGGCCTGTAGCGGACGCGGCGGCGCAACGGCGGAGGCCCTAGAGCTCCGAGATCAGCCCTTCGATCTCGGCGTCGAGGATCCGGCGGTCGGTCACGTCCACGTACAGCCAGAGGTGGCCCCGGTAGCCGTCGGGGCTGACCAGCGGCAGGTGGCTGCGTTCGAAGACCCGGCCGTCGGCGAACATCACCGTCTCGCGGCGCAGCGTCCGCCGGCGCCGCAGCAGGGTGTCGAGCCGGTCGGCGAAGCCAGCCGGGTCGTCGACCAGGCCGGCGCGGGGGCGCAGCAGCAGCCGGCAGTCGGTGCCGACGAGCTCGACGGGCGCGTCGGCCAGGTCGAACAGGTCGCAGTACGCCTGGTTGACCCCGACGACCTGGCTGTGCGCGTCGGCGAGCAGCACCGCGGTGGGCAGCTCGGCGAGCAGGCTCGTGAGCCAGCGTTCTCGATCCCGGCAGGCCGACTCGGCGCGGGTCAGCTCGCCGTAGAGACAGCCACACTCCGCCGGCGGCAGCCGGTCGACCCGGCCGCGGCCGCCGTCACCGGCGCCCGAGCCGCGGCCGGCGCCGGGCCCGCCGCCGTGGCGCGCGGTGACGCCCTGTCCGCCGTCGTTCGCCGGGCGCCCGTCCCGGCCCTGCGCCGAGGCGTGCGCCCGGACGTCGTGGTGGCCGTCCGTCGAGTGGGCGCCGGCCGCCCACCCGTCGGGAGCCCTGCCGTGCAGCGCGATCGCTGCCCGCCACTCGCCGCCCAGCGACGGCACGGCCCGCGTCTCGGCGCCCACCGGCCAGATGTCGCCACCGTCGGGGGCGGCGGCGCGGCGGCGGTTGCCGTCCCAGGCGTGGTGGTCGTGCCGGGGCCGGCTCGGACCGCGATCGCCCGGTGTGCCGAACAACCCGCTCGACTCGGCGCCGTCGCGGCTGGCCAGGTTCAGCGCCTCGTTCCACCAGTCGGCACCGGGCTCGTCGAGGTCGTCGCCGTCGTCCGCGCCGGCCCAGTCGGCCGGGTCGTCCTCCCAGCCGGGGGGCTGGTCGTCCGGGCCGGCGGATCCGAGCGTGCCGTGGTCCTTCGCCGTCGCCCAGGGCGGTTCCTGACCGGTGCGCGGCAGCGGTACGGAGACCTGCGCCGGGCCGTGGCCGTTCCCGTCGGCGGCGGCGCGGCGGACCGCGGCGGGGCGGCCACCGCCGTCACCGTCCGCCCTCGTGCGGCCGTCGCGTCGGCCGTCCGGGCCGGCCGCCGTGGACTCGGGCCGCTCGAACAGATTCGATCCCACCGGGTCGGTCCGCTGCGTGCCGAAATTCGCCGGAGGCGGGTTGTACGGGGCCTCCAACGGCGGCGGCAGCGCGACCGGCTCGCCGCCGTCTCCCCGGCCGGGTGGCGGTAGCGGCGGCAGCGGGGTAAGCGTCCCGACGAAGCGGGGGACACCCGCGTCGCCGCCGGTGGGGACCGCCTGCAGGACGGCCGCCCGGTGCAACCCGTCGGGCCGCAGCAGCCGCAGCCGGATCCACAGCCCGTCGCCGCCGGCCTCGGCCAGCCCCCACTGGCTGGTGACGGCCAGCAGGTCGTGTGGATGGACCGCCCGCTCCCAGCCCCAGCCCATCGCCTCGTCCGGCTCGATGCCGGTCAGCTCGCTCCACCGTGGGTTGACGAACACGTGCCGCCCGGCGGCGTCGGTGGCGAACACCGGCAGGGGGCAGCTCATCGCCAGCCGGCGAAACAGCTGCCATCCCGCGGCCGCGATCCCCGCCGCGTCGGCGCTCTGACGCTCGTCATCGCCGCCGGCCGCGGACGGGCCTCGGCCGCCGTCGCCGGTGCGGTGCTGGTCGCCCGGGTTGGTCGCGGGCGCGCCGACGGTCGCGTCGTCACCGACCCCGTCGCGGGCCGCGTCCGGGGGCGTCTCGCCGGGCGCCCCGTTCCCGGGGCGCCCGGCGGCGGCTCGCTCGTCGGACTGGTCGGGCATCGGAACGCCCACAGCTGACACCCCCGGAAGGCATGCCACGGCGGTCCGGACAAGGCGGCGGACGTGGGGGAAGGTCTGCCGCCGACCGGCTCGTGACTAAGCGAACGTGGATGGTTGCTAAGTGTCGTCAGGTTAGCGCGCACCGGGTGAAGGTGCGGTCAGGTGCCGGGCGATGGCCTGTCGCCGGTGGCGAGTCGTGCCTCGGGTGACGCCGGTGCGGCCGGATTGTCGGGATCTGCCCTGTTCGGGACCCGACGACGGCCTCGGTGCGGCGGGCGCGGGGGGCGGGGGTGGCCCGGGCCGGCCGGCTCTGCGCAGGAATCGCCAGGATCTGGGGTGTCGACCGGGATCGTCCCAGCTGTTCCGTCCGTCGCGTTGGGCTACCGGTGCGGGCGGGGTGATGCGAGACGCGGATGAAGCTCACCTCACGTCAGCGGTGGGTCTGCTCAAGTCAGACCGTGGTCACGCAACGCGGCAAGCCGACCATACCCCGCCATCGCGAGGCGACGGGGATTGTGCGACTGTTGGTTCCATGCGCCCTCTTCATCGGGGGTTGCCGGGATGTGGCGCCGTTCCTACCCTTCGTAGCGATTGTCCGCTGACGCAAGGTGGTGGCATGTGCGCCCGGGGGAGGAGCGGCGGACTCTCGTGGCGGTCGTGCGTGGTGGTGCCCTGAGCGGTGGCTCTCTTGGCGGTGGCGCCCTGAACGGCGGGCTGGGTGGCGTTCCGGGAGCGGCCGGCTGGCTCGACGCGACCTCCCTGGTCGAGGCCGAGGTCCGGGAACTGGTCCGCCGCCGTTCCCTGGATCCGGTTCGCGAGCCGGCGGCCGTACGCCGGCTGGTCGACGACGTTCTGGCCGACTACGAGGACCGCGTCACCACCAGTGACCTTCCGGCCGTCGCCGACCGCGAGCTGACCGCGCGGCTCGTCTACGACGCCGTCGCCGGATTCGGACCGTTGCAGCGCCATCTCGACGACCCGACGGTCGAGGAGATCTGGATCAACGAGCCCGGCCGGGTCTTCGTCGCCCGCCACGGCCGCAGCGAGCTCACCACCACGATCCTCACCGCCGACCAGGTCCAGGACCTCGTCGAGCGGATGCTCAAGTCGTCCGGGCGCCGGGTCGACCTCTCGACGCCGTTCGTCGACGCGATGCTGCCCGACGGGTCGCGGCTGCACGTCGTCATCCCGGACGTGACGCGCCTGCACTGGTCCGTCAACATCCGCAAGTTCATCCTCTCGGCGTCCAGCCTTGACGAACTCGTCGCGATGGGCACGCTGCCACCCGCCGCCGCCGCGTTCCTGGAGGCCTCCGTCGTCGCCGGCCTCAACATCATCGTCGCCGGCGGGACCCAGGCGGGGAAGACGACGATGCTCAACTGCCTCGGCTCCGCGATTCCGGCCAGGGAACGGGTCGTCAGCTGCGAGGAGGTCTTCGAGCTGCGGCTGCGCTCCCCGGACTGGGTGGCGATGCAGACCCGGCAGGCCAACCTGGAGGGCACCGGCGAGATCCGGCTGCGACGGCTGATCAAGGAGGCGCTGCGGATGCGCCCCGACCGGCTGCTCGTCGGCGAGGTTCGCCAGGAGGAGGCGCTGGACCTTCTGATCGCCCTGAACTCCGGCCTGCCCGGGATGTGCAGCCTGCACGCCAACTCCGCGCGCGAGGCCGTGACGAAGCTGTGCACCCTGCCGCTGCTCGCCGGCGAGAACGTCAGCCACAACTTCGTGGTGCCGACCGTCGCCGCCAGCGTCGACATCGTCGTGCACCTCGCGAAGGACGCGCACGGCCGGCGTCGCGCCACCGAGATCGTCGCCCTGCCGGGCCGAGCGGAGGGCGACGTCGTCGAGGTCGCCCAGATCTTCCGCTCCTACGGCGACACGCTGGTGCGTGCCGAGGGCTACCCGCCGCACCCGGACCGGTTCGCCCGCGCCGGCTACGACCTGGCGTCGGTGCTCGCTCCGGCGGAGCGCGGCGGCTGGCCCGAGATCGCGGTGGACCGATGACGCCGCCGACACCGCGACCGGCACGGCCGGGGACGCGGCCGGCGAGACGGCCGCGGGCACGGACACGGCCGTGGACGCCCTCGACGCGCCGGGCGCCCCGGCGCAAGGCCACGGAGGTGGACTGATGGGGATCTTCGTCGGGCTGCTGTTCGGGCTCGGGCTCTTCCTGATCGTCGGGCCGCGCCGACGGGGGGGCCGGGAGGCGAACGGGGAGGCGAACTGGCACCGCTCCACCGCCGAGCTGCTCGCCCAGGCGGGCGTGCGCGGCCTGAGCCCCGGCCAGTTCGTCGCCGTGAGCGTCGCCGTCGGTGCCGTCGTCGGGCTGATCGTCTTCGCGTTCACGGCGACGGTGTCGCTGGGCGCCGCGTTCTTCGTGTTCGCCGCGTTCCTGCCGCGTACCATCGTCGCCCGCCGCCGGCGGTCCCGGATGCACGACCTGCGGGCGATGTGGCCGGACGTCGTCGACAACCTCGCGAGTGCGGTCCGCGCCGGGATGTCCCTGCCGGAGGGCCTCGCCGCGGTCGGCCAGCGCGGGCCGGCCCCACTGCGCGGGGCGTTCACCCGCTTCGGCGAGGAGTACCGGGCCACCGGCTCGTTCAGCACCTGCCTGGACAAGCTCTCCGACGAGCTCGCCGATCCGGTCGCCGACCGGATCATCGAGTCGCTGCGGCTGGCCAGGGAGGTCGGCGGCACGGACCTGGGACGCCTGCTGCGGACCCTGTCCACCTTCCTGCGCGAGGACGCCCGCACCCGGGCCGAGCTGGAGACCCGGCAGGGCTGGACGGTCAACGCCGCCCGGCTCGCGCTCGCGGCGCCGTGGGTCGTGCTGCTGCTGCTCGCTACCCGCGGCCAGAACGTCTCCGCGTACGACAGCCCGACGGGGGTCGGGGTGCTCGTCGGCGGCGGGGTCGTGTCGGTACTCGCCTACCTGCTCATGAAACGGATCGGCCGGCTGCCGGAGGAAGGACGGGTGCTGCGACCGTGACCCCGAGGAGATGAACTTCGCCGCGACCGGAGCGCTGTTGGGACTGCTCGTCGGCGTCGGGCTGGTGATCATCGTCATCCGCTCGCCGCGGGCGCGCCGGATCCGATACGCCGACCGGGTCGAGCCCTACCTGCGCGACACCCCGGCCCCGTCCCGGCTGCTCGACGAGCGGACCGCCCGCGAGCGCCGCCTGGCCGGCCGGGCGGCTCCCACGCCGCTCGCCGCCGTCGAGGCGCTCGCCCGGCCCTTCCTCACCGACGCCGCTCGCCGGCTCGACCGTTTCCTCGGCGGCCGGGCCGGCCTCGCCCGCCGGCTCACCCAGGCCGGCGGGCGCACCTCCGTCGAGGAGTTCCGCGCCCAGCAGGTGATCTGGGCGACCGTCGGCGGCCTCGTCGGCGCGCTGCTGCTGGTGCTGCGCGCGACCGTCGGGATCGGGCCACCGCCGGCCGTCGGCGTCGCGCTGATCGTCGCCGGCGTCGCGGGCGGCGTGGTCGGCCGCGAGTGGTACCTCACCCGCGCCATCCGCGAACGCGAGGACCGGATGCTCACCGAGTTCCCGACGGTCGCCGAGCTGCTCGCGCTGGCGGTCACCGCCGGCGAGTCGCCGGTCGGCGCGCTGGAACGGGTCGCCCGGCTCACCCGCGGCGAGCTCGGCCACGAGCTGCGGCTCGCGCTCGCCGACGCCCGCGCCGGCGCCACCCTGGTGCAGGCGCTGGAAGGGATCGCCGGGCGGACCACGCTGACCTCGCTCGCGCGGTTCGTGGACGGCATGGCCGTCGCGATCGAACGCGGCACCCCGCTCGCCGACGTGCTGCGCGCGCAGGCGGTCGACGTGCGGGAGGCCGGCCGGCGCCAGCTGCTGGAGGCCGGCGGGCGCAAGGAGATCGCGATGATGGTGCCCGTCGTCTTCCTGGTGCTGCCGACGACGGTGATCTTCGCCTTCTACCCGGCGCTCGTCAGCTTCACGTTCTTCGCGCAATGACGCGCGAGGCGACGGCCGGGCGAGGTCTGGAACGGTCGGAAAGCGGATTCGGGCAGCGGACGTGGAGGTGCCCGTGAGTCTCGCGCGATGAGGCGCGTGGGTCGTCGCCGGTGCGCGGCGGCGGCCAGGTCGCGGGGCGTCTGAGGGGTCGCTTCGCGAGTGGGGGGTCAGTTCGAGGGGGTCGAGGGGCCAGGGCTCTGCCGTGACAAGGCAGGCCCGCGGCCGCGCGAGGCTTCGACCTTGTCGCGTGCCGTCGGCCGGCCGGACTGGGAGGACGAGATGGCACGGATGGCGACGGCCTTGGTCGTCGGCTACTTCACCTGGTGGGAACGGCGGCACACCGCCGGCGCCCGCCGTGGCGACCGGGGCGACGTGCCCGGATGGGTGATGGTCACCGTGATGACGGCGGCGCTGGTGGTCGCGATCGCCACGATCGCCACACCGGCGCTGCAGGACATGTTCACCTCGGCGATCAACAAGGTCACCGGCGTCGGTGGTGACGGCGGCGGCGGTGCGGGCAACTGAGCTCGCGCCTGCGCGCCGGCTGGGCGCCGCGGTCCGGGCTCGCGCCCGAGCCCGGGGCGGCCAGCCGGCGCGGGCCGACGGTTCTCGCCGTGTCCTCGGGTCTCGCCGTGTCGTCGGGTGTCGCCGTGTTCTCGGGTCTCGCTGCGCGGGCGGGGCTCGGCGCGCGGACGCCGGGGCGGCGATCGTCGAGTTCGTGTTGGTCAGCACGCTGCTGTTGTTCCTCTTCCTGGGGATCATTCAGGTCGGCCTGGTGCTGCACGTCCGCAACACCCTGGCGGCGAACGCCGCGGAGGGCGCCCGGCACGGCGCGAACCTGGGCGTCGACCCGGCCGACGGCGGCCCGTACGCCCAACGGCTGATCGCCGAGTCGATCCCCGGCCGGTCGGACACGGCCTGCACGGGCTCGCAGATCGACGGTGCGGGGGACATACCGCTCGTCCAGGTCACCTGCGAGGTCCGCGTCCCCCTCAGCCTGCTTCCGTTCGGGGGCGGCGTGACCGTGCACGTCACCGGCCATGCGGTGAAGGAGACCCCATGACGACGACGGCGCGGCCGGAGTCGACGGCGCGGCCGGAGTCGACGGCGCGGCCGGAGTCGACGGCGCGGCCGGAGTCGACGGCGCGGCCGGAGTCGACGGCGCGGCCGGAGTCGACGGCGCGGCCGG
>Ga0105248_10000215_pt1 | contig 66694 bp, 59 predicted proteins | sample KBSS34metaG_FD_81524 | JGI IMG/M metagenome (GOLD analysis project Ga0105248, IMG submission 81524) | Switchgrass rhizosphere microbial communities from Kellogg Biological Station, Michigan, USA - KBS S3-4 metaG | ecosystem: Host-associated > Plants > Roots > Rhizosphere > Soil | place... | reverse complement strand
ATAGGCGCCGGGCTGACCCGGCAGCAAGACCGCAATTGAAAAGGGGAAGGGAGCTTCCCGATGAAGCCCCCTCCCCGTTCAGACCGTTAGTATCGCGCCCGCAAGGTGATGTCGTAGCGCTGATCGCTGACGTTATAGTCGTACGGCTCGAACACGCCAGGCACGGGCTCCTGAAGGGTTCGCGAAGTCGTGTTGAGAATGTTGCCTGCGTTGAACGAGACGGAAACCTTATCGCTCAGCTTGTAGTCAAAGCCCAGGTCCAGATAACCGGCTGCCGCCATCCACGCCGGAACCATGTTGTACACGGGATAGGAATGAGCCGAATCAAAGTTGGTCGCGCTGGTGTTGAGCGTGTAAGGATTGCCACCGCTCGTCGCATAGGACAGCGGATTGACGTTGGTCGACAGCAACGCCTTGTCACGCCAGTTGTACGCCAGACGGAAATTGACCTTGCCGCGGCTGTACAGCAACTGGATGTTGTAAGCCCATTTCGACAATCCGTTGTAGGGAAGGTTCGGGTAGGTCTGCGGCACCGTGCCGTCCGGATTGAGGCCCCCGTTTGGCGGGGTGGGGCCCAACACGCTGTTGGCCTGCTGGGCAGGGTTTTGGCTGTCGATGTAGGTCAAATTGCCTTCGATACCCAGTCCCTTGAGCAATCCCGGCAATTTGTCGAAGAACTTGCGGCCACCGATTTCAAAGCCCTTGATATAGGCCATCTGCGTCGACGACTTGTTCTGCAGATAGAGCCACGGGAGATCCAGGGTTGTCGGCGTCCCGACTGCCGTCTGCCCGGTTGGCGGCGGACCACCGGAATAGGCCAACGCCGGAATCGGGAGATTCTTGGCGATGAACGAATAGAATATCGGTTCATCCTTGATCTGCTTGGCGAACAGATCGACGTAGAAGAAGCTGGATGACGATGGGTAATATTCGAACGTCAGATCTTCACTACTGATCATGGTCGGCTTCAGATTTGCTCCGCCACCGTTGGAGACGACACCTGTGAGAATCGGGGGAGCCAGCGAGTTGGTGGGGTTGGGAAGTGTCCTCGGACCGATCGAACCGCCCGCCTTAATGTCACCGAGATTTGGCGGAGAAGTCGACAGCGACGCCGCACCACGAACGATGAATTTACTGGTTACGTCAAACTTGATGTTGAACGAAGGCAGAACCCGCGTGTAGCTGTATTCGCGGGTCGACGGGTAAGAGGCCGAAGTGAACCCATAGAGCGTCGGGAACACCGTCGAAGCACCCGGCACGCCTTGCTGCGCGTTGAAGTATGCCGTGCTGTCTGCAACGCTCAGAGCGAGGTTTGTCGCGCTCGGTGTACTCAGGATAGCGCTCCCGCGCAACGAATCGCGAAATACGCGCACGCCGATATTGCCCGAGAACGCCGGAAAGAATCCGATGCGATCACGTGCGAACCTGGCCTGGACATAGGCAGCCATATTAATGATGCGGCTCTTGACCCCACCCGTTCCCGCGTCGATGTTCGCCTTCCAATACTGATCCGAGGTGGGGTTGGGATAGGTGACGCCGCCAATGGTCAGGGGTTCACCGTTATATTTTTTTAGCAAATAGTACCAGTCGTAGCTCTGTACGAGCGATTGGCTGGGGACGAAAAGGTGCGCCGGAACTGCCACTTTGCCGCCGAAGAAATTCGCGAAGGAGGCGACTTCGTAATCCGACTTCGATACATTCGAGTTAGTGAGATATTGAATATTCCCCGGCCCGAACGTCGGGTCGCCAGGATGTGGACCCCACGGGCTCCCCATCCAGGACTGACCAAGCGGCGCCCAATATGTCCCCGCGAAGTTGTCGTTTTCGGTACGCCGGGCGGCACGAACGCCAACGTCGATTTTTCGCAGGAATCCACTGTCGCTGACCTTGTATTCAACGTCGAGATGGCCGGCGAGCATCGTCCCCTTATTTTTGGGTTCATGATAACCGAACTGGGGGAAATATGCCTTACTCTTGTCGAGCACGCCGGCAGTTGACAGGCCAGACAAGGCCGGCAGCGACCCCGTCAGGTCGACGTCCACCGTATTAACCAGCGGGCTGGTCTGATTTAGGCCAACATACATGCTCTTTCCGCTCGAGTGGGAAGAAACATATTGCGCACCGCCACGCACCGCCACCCTGTCCCCAGGGGTCCAGAGGAAGCGCTGCGAGATATCCAGCGTGGAACTCTTGCTTTGCGATGCGTTCGCGCTGCCACTGGGGTTCAGCGTGGCGGCGGGGCCGCACTGCGTCAGAAGGGAGCCGGGCGCAAACGACCAGTCCCACTGAATCGAAGACGCGGGAGCGCCATAGGTGGCGCCGCAATCGATCATATACTGAGCGGGGAACCAAGAGCCGTTCGCTGCCCGAAAACTGTCGCTCGCGGTCGTGTTCCCCCAATCCACCGACTTGCCGGAGGACCCCACCATGAGCTTTCCCTTGCGGAAGGCGCCATTGGCATCATATTCAACCGGGCTGCCAACAGCAGGCATGACTGCAGACGAATCGGATGGGTTCTGCCCCACGGAGCCGCCGTTCCCCAGGCTATTCTCGCGATATTGCGAGTAGAACACGGTGTTGGTCAGCGTCAGGTTCGAAGCCGGCGTCCACTGAATGGCCTGATAGGCACCGTACCTGTCGCGCTTGCTCTGATTATTGCTCCAGCTGAACGAGCTGGGGACAAATGCCAGATGATCGGCACGCGTGGAGGTCGGCGCATATTCGGCAAACATGGCACCAACCGCCAAGTCGCTGCTTTGCTGGTACAGACGGCTGAAAGCCAAATCCCACAACACGCCAATTTCGCCGATGCCGGTATCAAAACGCTTGGAGAACATGGCGGAAATGCGGGGCGAAGCCTTTTTCGCCATGGTGCCGTAGCTGACGCCCGCGCTGACGTTGAACTGGGTGTCCTTGAAATCGAAGGGCACATGCGTGCGAAGATCGATCGAGGACGCACCCCCTTCGATGATGTCGGCGCGCGTCGCCTTGTAAACATCGACCCCGGCCATCAACTCCGGCGTGACTTCGTTCCAGCTGATCGCGCTCGCGCCGTTGGCGCTGAATAGCTGCTGGCCGTTGAGCGTGCTCGAATTGAAGGGAAGACCGCGCACGGTAATGCCCGTGCCCTCGATCTGGAACGCGGTGTTGCCGCCGTTACCCGCGACGAAACGCGAGATCGACACACCCGACACACGCTGAAGAACTTCAGTGATTGAATTGTCCGGCAGTTTGCCAGCCTCGTCCGCGTTCACGGAGTCGACGATCGTGTCGGAGTTCTTCTTGATGGAGATTGCATCCGCCAGCGCCCTGCGCCGGGCGGTGACGATGATCTCGACGTTGCGATCGTCACTCTTGTCTTCCGCCCTGGCGAGTTTGTCCGCTGCGGCATCGCCGGAACTGGTCGCGCCCGCATCCTGCGCCCAAGCTGGCGGAGCCACGCCGAGCCCCCCCAGAATGAGCGCCGAAGCACTGACCCCTAGCATCAATTTTCGCGTCATTTCGCTCCCCTTTTGGCGTGTAAATCCGCCTCGATTTTCGCTTACGCTACGTTTTTACATGCGCAAAACGTTTTCATAGGGACATCGAGCTCCCGATTATGGCCTATTCTCGCCCTCACAACCGTCAGCACCGGACCGCAAATTTGAAGGCCGGATTGAAACATCTTTTTCGAGATGCCCGCCGAAGGCCTAGTTTGCCGAAACAAGCGCGCCGGCGCGGCTTTCTAGGCTAGGCCGGAGGCGCGACTCGGGACTGGACTGCCCCCCTGAGTGAGACAGCCGAATTGAGCGACACGGTCCGGAGCGGGGAACGTTCGAACCGAACGCCAAGGGCCTTTACGTCGGAGTTCGAGAAACGACCGGTGCTGCGGCTCGAAGCTGGCGCGCCGACGTCAGAGTTGGTCAAACAACTCGGTGTGCGGCAGAAGCTGATTTATGAGTGGCTGAGCGGGTGCCGAGAACAAGGCATCGCGAGCCTGAACCCCGAGCGCGGTCCCAAGCCAGCCAAGCTGCGGATGAAGCGGGAGCCTGCGGGCGACACTTTCTCGCAGGCGAAAGCCCGGCTCGCCGAGTTGTAGCGGTTGGTCGGCCAGCAGCGGGTCGATCTCGATTTATTCGCAGTCTTGCGGCTCATCGACGCGGCGCCTGCGAGCGGGACCGCACCGACCCCTACGCGGTAATCGAAGTGTCCGCTCTGCGGCTCCCGCGGCGGCGTTTTGCCCAGCGCCGCCCCCTCCGCCCGCGTCCTCCGACCGCCACTACGCAGCGCCGCCGGACCGCCCATCCGAAATCGCTCTCGCCACAGGTACAGACACTTGCAGCGCACACCCGGCTCACGCGCCGGCGCGCTCACATTCTCGCCCGCTGCCATCCGCGCCAACGCCGCCAGCTTAGCTCAGGGTTAGGCCGTCGAGTTATTTCTCTTCCGTATTCCTGAATTCGAGACCGCTTTGCAAATTCAGAGTCCGCTTCGGAACAACCTTGTGAATGCCAGCTTCAACCGCGCCCCGTCGGCGGCATATGAGTCACCGCAAACGCGAAAACGCGATAATCTTATCGGATGGAGGTCTGAATTATGCGCAAAGCCCTTTTATTCTGGATTGCCGGGGGAGCGGCGCTCGTGCCGTCAGGTGCGGCGTTTGCACAGGCCGGCGGCCCACCGCCAGCGCCGGCGGCAGGATCAGTCGATGCCCGAAACGTCATGGCTGGCAACCGCGAACGTGACGCTGCCTTCAATCACGTTGCCGGCGACGGCGTGAAGGTCACGAACAAGGATCAGGACCACGCCAAGGCCAAACACGTGTCGGCCGTTCCCGCCACGGCGGCGGACATCACAGCCGGCACGCAGGTCCGCGACGTCAACGGCGTTCCCGTCGGAACGATCGCGACTCTCGCTGCGAACGAGGTCGTCGCCGATCCCAGTCAAACCGTGATCGACACCGGTCACGCGAAGATCGGTGTCCCGCTGAGCGCGTTCGGCAAGGACGACAAAGGCCTGATGCTGAGCATCACCGCTGAGAGATTCAATCAGCTGCTGGCACAAGCGACTGCCAAGGCACCGGCGTCGCAGGCCAACTAAGCTCGGCGGGCGCTCGACATCCCTTGGGAGGGTGCAACATGAGCCAAGGCGACCTCTTGGGAGGGAGCTTTGGGTGAAATGCGTCGCCGATGCGGCGCGATGATCATGGACACGGATCGCTTGAACCTCGGGCGACCGAGTCCGGGCGGTTCGACGAGTCAGGACTAGCGGATGTTGGACGGGGGCGTGTTTTGAAGCGTGAGGAGAGCATCGCCAGGACGCGCGCTGGACGAGGCAGTAGATCCCACCTAGGGCCAAGCGCATGACCGAGGGCGCGCCGATCCGGCGGATAGTCATCGTCGGCGGCGGGACGGCGGGCTGGATGGTCGCGGCGGCGCTGGCGCGCTTCGTTGGCGGCAAAGACCGACGTATCGTGGTGGTCGAATCCGAAGCGATCGGCACTGTCGGCGTCGGCGAAGGCACGATTCCCCCGATCCTCGAATTCAACCATCAACTCGGTCTCGACGAAGCCGAATATCTCCGCGCCACCCACGCGACGTACAAGCTCGGCATCGAGTTCGTCGGCTGGACCGAGCAGGGTCAGCGCTACTTCCATCAGTTCGGCGAGATTGGTCGACCCTTGAACGGCCTGTCCTTCCATCAGCTCTGGCTGAAGTACCGCAATCGCCCGTCGGTCGGGCCGCTCTCCGCCTATTCGATGTCGGCGGTCGCGGCCGCGAACCATCGTTTCGCACATTCGGCCAAGGATCCGGAGAATCCGCTTTCGCAGCTCGCCTATGCCTTTCATTTCGACGCCGCAGCCTATGGCCAGTTCCTGCGCCGCCATGCCGAAAAGCGTGGCGCGGAACGGATCGAAGGCCGCATCGTCGAGGTCGAGCAGGATGGCGAAACCGGATATGTCACTGCGCTCAAGCTGGACGACGACCGCCGGATCCGCGGCGATCTGTTCATCGACTGCTCCGGCTTACGCAGCCTGTTGCTCGGCGACACGCTCGGCGTGAAGTTCGAGGACTGGAGCCGCTGGCTCCCGTGCGATCGCGCGCTCGCAGTCCCTTCCGAACGCAACGACCCTTTGCTGCCCTTTACGCGCTCGACCGCGCACCCGGCGGGCTGGCAATGGCGCATCCCGCTCCAGCATCGGACCGGCAATGGGCACGTCTATTCCAGTGCCCATATGTCGGACGACGAAGCAGGGCGCATCTTGCTCGACACGCTGGATTCGAAGCCGATCGCAGAGCCGCGGCTGCTCAAGTTCAAGGCCGGGAGACGGTCCAGATCCTGGGAGAAGAATGTCGTCGCGATCGGCCTTTCCGCCGGCTTCCTCGAGCCACTCGAATCGACCAGCATCCACCTGATCCAGCATGCCGTGCAGAAGCTGCTAGGCTTGTTTCCGGGGCGCGGGATCAGTCCGGTCGAACGCGATGAGTTCAACCGCGCGATGGTCAACAGCTATGAGCCGGTGCGCGACTTCATTATCCTGCACTACCACGCCACGCGGCGGACCGGTGACTTCTGGGATCATGTCCGCATGATGGACATCCCCGACACGCTTCAGCACAAGTTCGAGCTGTTCCGCGAACATGCCCGCGTTTTCCGCTACAATAATGAGTTGTTCGACAGCCCCAGTTGGGTGGCGGTAATGCTCGGGCAGGATGTCGTCCCAGCAAATGTCGATCCGCTCGCGGATGTGCTGCCGGAGGCCCAGGTCTTGCGGGCAATCGCAGAACAGCGCAGCGGCTATGAGCAGACCGCGCTCAAGCTCCCGCTGGCGAATGAATATATCGAGCGAATGACCGCTGCCAAATCCTGATACTCATCGTCCTGGGCTGAGGGAAGGAGGGCACGCCCAAAGCTTAGTAAGCAAACCGTGGCCGGAACGGGGGAGCGGGCTGGAACCAAATGAGATGAAGCGGTTGATGCACAACTATTCGCTTTCGCGATTGAGCCATTTTTGTTACCGTTACCACCATCTTGGAGATCAAATTATGCGACAGATGATTTTGCTTTCGATCGCCGCGGGGGCGGCTTTCGCGGGTGCAGGTGCGGCACATGCGCAGAGTGCACCGCCACAGGCGCCGGCAGGTAACGTGGGCGGGCCGCGACCCCAGGACATTGCCGCCGGCAACCGGCAATCTGACGCTGATTACAATACACTTGCTGGCCGGGGCGTCGCGGTGAACAACATGGACCGGTCGGATGCGAAGCGCGCCTCGAAGCGTGTTTCCGCTGTTCCGGCGACCGCGACCGATGTCGTTGCCGGTGCACAAATTCGTGACATCAAGGGCGTATCGGTCGGCGTCGTCGCGACACTCGCGGCCAACGAAGTCGCCGATCCGGATTCCGTAGTGGTCGACACCGGCCAGACCAAGATCGGCGTGCCGCTGAGCGCGTTCGGCAAGGATGACAAGGGCCTGATGCTGAGCATCACCGCGCAGAATTTCAAGCTGCTGGTGGCGCAGGCGAATACCCAGGCGCCGACGCCGGAGGCGAAGGCAAACTAGCAGCCGCGTGCTTTTGTTGCGCATGATCGCGGCATGCCTCGAGACCCTTCGCCAAAGCGTCACGCCCGTCCAACGCTCCAATCAGCTTCTTGACGGTCGACTTGTCAGGGGATGATCAGGTTGGTCATCCCGCCGGCGCCTGATGCGATTATCTCTCTCCGACCAGGAAGATGTTGGTGGTGAGCCGCCCGCGCCTGGGATCGGAGCTGAAATCATAGTCGTCGGGCAAGATGCCCGAATGGAACAGATTGCCCGGATAAACGGCAAGGCGATTATAGCGTGCTTCGACGCGGCCAATCTCTTCGAAGCCGTTCGTAGAGCCACGAACATAACCGCTGGGCGTGCCGTAGATTTCCTTTTCCTTGTCGCGCGCCTGGCCGTAGGGACCGGCGCGTTGAGGGGTCATGGTCTCAAAACCCGTCCGCGCGTGACGAAAGAAGGCCGTGGCGCTGCCCTCATGATGCGAAAGATAATGCAGCACCGCGAAAACCAGCGGATTGGCCGAATCGAAATGGGGGATCGTCTGCAGGGGTTGTAGCTCGGAGGGCTGCTTCGTGACGATCGAAAACGCCACGCTTTGCACCGTGATTTGGCGGAGGCCATATGCTTTTGCCATGAGGTTGGCGAGCGTGCGGCAAACAGTGTCCACATATTCGACCACGATCGGATCGCGCGGCAATTGCAGCCGCAGGCCAGGATAATAATTGCCGGCCTCAGGCGGAAACGGGACCAGAGAGGCCGCATAGTCGACGAGCGCGTCAGCGTTATCGACGATGTCGTCGATCACGAGGATCGGCGTCTTCTCGATTCCGGCGCGGTGGATCTGGGGCAGCACATTCTATTCCTGGTAATGATGGACGCTACTCGCGGCGAATCCGCGCGGCGCCGCGCTGGCATGGAACGGACCGCTTATGCTGCCGTCGCGGCGGAACGAGCGGAGCAGCAGCGCTCGATGAAATCCGCGTGCGACGGAAGCGAATCAACTCGGCGCCTGATCGCCGTCCGAATCCTCGCAAGTGCCACTTGGAGTTCGTCTTCGGACAGGGCATTGGCGACCGGGTGGTAGGAACTGGGTATGAGGCCCTGCCCATAAAGGACCGCGAACCAGCTGGTTTCGCTGAACAGATCACCGGGCAACTTACGCGCCTCACCGCGCTCCTTGAACAATTCCAGCTTGGCCGCGAGTGAATCCGGAACAGTCATATTCCGGCAATATCGCCAGTATGGCGTGTCGTCGCGATCAGTTACTTTGTAGTGGGCGATAATGAAGTCGCGAACATGGTCATAAAGCTCATCCATCTCGCGATTATACATGTCGATCAGAACCGGGTTGACCTCCCGCAGCGGAAAGAATTCGAATAGTTTCATGATCGCCACTTGGATCAGGTGGATGCTGGTCGATTCGAGCGGCTCGAGAAAGCCCGATGACAGGCCCACGGCAAGACAGTTCTTGATCCAGCCCAGCCGACGCTTGCCGGCGGTGAACCGAAGGATCTTCGGATCCGCCATGGGCTTGCCGTCGAGCCGTTGGAGTAACAGCTGCGAGGCCTCATCTTCGGAGAGATAGGCATCGCAGAAGACATAGCCGTTGCCGGTCCGGTGCTGCAGCGGAATACGCCACTGCCACCCGGCCTCACGCGCGGTCGAGCGAGTGAAGGGCGTCGGGTCCTCGACGCGTTCGCACGGGACGGCTGCGGCGCGGTTGTTCGGAAGCCAGTGACTCCAGTCGTCGAAGCCGGCGTTGAACACACCTTCGATCAACAATCCGCGAAAGCCGGAACAGTCGATGAAGAAGTCGCCGGCAACGCGCGTGCCGTCGGCCAACTGCACCGCCTGGATATAGCCGTTCAGGGGATTTTGCTCAACGTTGACGACGCGCCCCTCGCGGCGGATGGCGCCGCGGCGCTCGGCATATCGCCGCAGATAGGCCGCATAGGTCGCCGCGTCGAACTGATAGGCGTAATTCAGATTCGGCAGCTGTCCATCGGGCGAGGCCGGAGTGCGCGCGAACCTGTTCTCGCTGGCGGCTTCTCCTTCCGCGATGAAGCGCCTGAAATCCGGATCCCCCCCGGATTGCACCCATCGCAGCCAGTAATTCATGAACCCGACGCCGCCTTTGATGTTTGCACCGAACTGCCCGAACGGATGAAAATAGCTGCTTCCTGGTTTGCGCCAATCGATGAATTCTATGCCGAGCTTGAAGGTCGCATTTGTCTCCCGGACGAATTCATCCTCGTCGATACCCAAAATCTGGTTGTACTGCATGATCGGCGGAATCGTCGCTTCGCCCACGCCGACCGTGCCGATTTCCTCGGACTCGACCAACGTGATCGTGTGGGCCTGGGTGCCCAATACCTTGGCAAACGCCGCCGCCGCCATCCACCCCGCCGTACCGCCACCGACGACGACGATGTCCTTCACCTGCTGCATCTTTTTGCACCCACCACTTCGGTCACCGTTCGCGTCCTGAGGTGTCAACAACCTCATCCAACAGCGTGCGCCTTTGCGGCCCGCCGAGGGTTCATGCCGGCGAGGAAATCGTCCACCGTAGGCATGGCTTCGACAAGGCCGACAATGTCGTTCAAGCGCGCTTGAACCAGCGCGATATGGTCCTGTTCGGGAATCGCGTCGACACGGGGATCGTAGCTTTGCGGCATGAGGCCGTGGCCGATGAACAGGCTTTCCCAATCCTGCTCCTGGAACGTCTCGTCATCATTGAGCGGAACGCGGCCCCGCGCCGTGAAGACGTCAAGCTTGCGTTGCAGGGTCTCGGGGACCGCTGCATCGCGGCAACGATCCCACAGGGACATGTCGAAACGGCGGTTGAGCTTGTAATGCGCGAGCTGGAAATCGCGGAGATTGATCGCCAATCGGTGGATGATGCGATCGTACAGCTGGGCCTCGGGAAAGGCGCCCGCTTCGACAGGGAAGAGCGTCATCAGCTGCGAGATGCAGTAATGAAGGATGTGCAGCTGCGCCCCGTCGAGCGGTTCCAGCGAAAAGGTGGATTCGCCGATCGCGACGCAATTGCCGACCCAGGCGCGCCGGCGAACGCCCTGGCGCAGATCGGACACGATCGCGTCGCCGCCGATCGGCATATTGGCGAGCGCCGGGAGGTCCTCCAGCACAGCTCGGTCCGATGTCTCGCGGCTGTCATAGGCGGCAATCACCGCGGTTCTGTCCTGAAGCGGAAAGAGTCCGACCCAGCCGTGGCGAAAGGCCGATACCTGACTAAAGGCGGGGAGCGGCTTAAGCCCCGTGGCGGACGCGACGAGCATGCGATCGCACGGTAGCCCTTCGCGCCAGGATTCGATGTCCGCACCGGGCATTCGCCCGATCAGAGCGGCGCGGGACCCCGAAGCGTCGACGAACAGGTCCGCCTCCACCCGCTCGCCGTCATTGAGGATGAGCGCGATGATCCGGTCGCCTTCGATCTCTACATCGGCGATCGTGGCCGCTTTCGACTCCACGCCGCCACGCGTCGCGCCATGCCGGAGCAGGGCCGAATAGGCGCCCGCGTCCAGATTGTAGCCGAAAGCCGCTTGCAAATCGCTCCTCCCTGCCGCCACCGGAATGCGGCCCGCCTTGGCCGCGATCGACGCAAGGGAGAGATTCTCAAAGTCGGTCCGCAGCCCTCTTTGCCGGCCCTTGATCCACAATTGGGTGAAGCCAAGGCCGGCCGCAGGCGGCGGAGCCCGGTCATAACCGTGGATGAAGGAGGGCGCGGCGCCGCACCAGTTGGAAAAACGCCGGCCGGCGACCGGTACCGCCTTGCACTGGTTGAACAGCAAATCCTCGTCCAGCCCGATCCTGTGATGAAATCCCGCCAATTCGGGAAGGGCGGAATAGACGTCGGCGGTATGAAGCAAGGTCGGGAGTTCGACGACGCGAACCCGGATTCCGGCGCCACTGACGGACCGAAGAAGCGCAGCGGCGGCCATCCACGCGGCGGCGTCGGCGCCCACGACCACCACTTGCTGGATGCGACGCGTCATAGCCGCATTTCAGTCGTGCTAGGCGCGGCCGACGATTCCGCCCCGCAATAAAGATCGATGAAGCGGTCGTGTCGCCGCATTTCCTCGACCCGATCCAAGAGGTCGGCATGGAAGGCGTCGAGATGGGAGATCAGACTTTCCCCCGGCATCGCATCGGCGAGCGGGCTGTGGCTTTCCGGGATCAGGCCTTGCCCGATGAAGACGCTGAGCCAGCTGGTCGGCGGGAATAATCCGTCCCGGTAGCGCTCGATGATGGCGGAATGGCGGAATAGCTCGATCTTGCGGGTCAGGCTCTCCGGCACATCCATTGCGGCAGCGTAACGCCAGATCTCGGCATCATCACGACGGTTGAGCTTATAATGCAGGATCAGGAAATCGCGGATGCGTTCATATTGCAGGTCGATCAGCCGGTTGAACTCGTCGCGTAGCCGGGGATCGACGATCTTGCCCGGCAGCATTGGCACGAGCTGCATGATCGCGACCTGGATCAGATAGATACTCGTGGACTCGAGCGGCTCCAGAAATCCGCCTGCCAAACCGACTGCGACGCAATTCTTCTCCCAATTGACCAGACGCCGCCCGGCCTGGAACTTCAGCATGCGCGGTTCAGCAAGTGCATTGGTTTCCAGGCTCCGCATCAGCGAGGCAGCGGCATCCTCCTCACCGATGAAACTGGTCGAAAAGACGTAGCCATTGCCGGTACGGTGCTGCAGCGGGATGCGCCAGCGCCAGCCGGCCTCCATTGCGGTCGAGCGCGTATAAGGGGAAAGCTCGTCGCGCTCGCTCGGCACCGCGACGGCGCGGTCGCAAGGAAGCCATTTCGACCAATCTTGCCAGCCGACGCCGAGCGTCTTGCCAAGCAGGAGCGACCGGAAACCCGAGCAGTCGATGAACAGGTCGCCGGAGATCGTCTCGCCGGATTCGAGCAGAAGCGATCGGATGTTCCCCGTTTCCGGATCCTGGGCAACGTCCCGGACCTTGCCTTCGGTTCGTATCGCCCCGCGGCGTTCGGCAAGGTCGCGCAGATACACGGCGTAGAGACCGGCGTCGAAATGATAGGCATAGGTGTAGGCAGAATCGAGGGCCGTGCTGCGGGTCTCGGGAAATTGGAAGCGGCAACCGCGCGCCGCCTGGGCCGCGAATGAATAGTCCTGAATCTGCCGTGTCGAGCCGAAGCCACGAGCACGCAACCACCGATGGTGGAAGATGTGGTCCATGCCGACGGGGCCGTGGACGCCGAAGGGATGGATATAATTCGAACCCTTGAAACCCCAGTCGACGAACTGAATGCCGAGCTTGAATGCCGCTTTGGTGGCGCGCATCATCTCGGCCTCGTCGATGCCGACCGCGTCGTTGAAATTCCTGATTTCCGGAAACGTCGCCTCGCCGACGCCGACGATGCCGATCTCTTCCGATTCCACCAGTCGGACACGGCAGCGGGTCGGCGGGATCAGGGAGACGAGGGCAGTTGCCGCCATCCAGCCGGCGGTCCCGCCGCCGAGGATCACGATGTCGAGCGGTTCGCTCACCGTCAAAGCTCCGTCTGCACGGCCAGGCCGACCAGTGCGCATGGCCAGCCTTGCACTTACAGGCGAGGGGCGCCGCTGAGCAACAGCGACGCCCCACCCCCTTTTCACAATGTCTTGCTTGGTTACCGCAGCTTCCAGCGCAAGCCGACCGTGATCCGGCGATCCTGTCTGAACCATGAGTTGTTCGCGAAGATGAGAGCTTTCTCCGGACTCTTCAGATCGGTCAGCTGCTCCAGAGTCACGGTTTTCGTGCTCAGCAGATTGCTGCCGTCCACGCTCAGCTCGACATGCTTGTTGATGCTGAACCTGACCGAGCCGTCAAGCCAGCCGGCGGCCGACTGCCAGGTGGGGAGCTGGTTGCAGCAAGGTATGGCGGTCACCAGATATTTCGACCGCCAGTTATAGGCGAGCCTGAGCGATACCGGGAAATTCGGTCTCTCATACAGGCCAACCACGTTGAACGCATATTTGGACAAGCCCTCCAGCGTACCCGGATCGAGGGCAGGGGCGGTAGTCGTAGACGCATTGCCGAAGAACGTGTTCAGGTTCCCGTTCGGTATGCCGTCGTTGTTCAGGTAGGTGAAGTTCGTCTGGATGCCGAGGCCGTCGAACGGCTTGGGCAGGAAGTCGAAGAAGCGGTTGTACGCGGCTTCGAGGCCGTAGATCTTGGCCCCCTTGCCGTTGGCTGGGCCACTGGCCGTGACAGTCCGCGTCACACCATTGTTGGTTATGTCGGTGTTGAAGCGTCCGCCCTGAATGTAGTTCTCGAAGGACTTGTAGAACAAATCCACGCTGAACAGGCCCGCATTGCCGAAATAATGTTCGAGAGACACGTCGAACTGCCAGGCAGTAATGGGCTTCAGCTTCGGATTGGTTGCATCGGCTCGATATTCGGCATTCGCTCCGATGATGTTGCCCTGGGCATCCTTGACCCATAGCGGGTCACTCGGTTTGCTGTTGTCGGGCAGAACCTGGTTGATCCTCAAATAGTCTTTGAGCAGCCCCATGTCGGGCCGCGACATGGCCTTCGAAGCTGCGAAGCGCAGCAGCCAGTTTCGCGACAAGTCGAAGCGCAGGTTGAAACTCGGGAGCCAGTGGTGCAGCGTGTTCGTCGACGACTGGGGCAACGAGGTGCCATTGCCGCTGGCGAACTGCACATCTGCCGGCGATAACCAGCAGATCGCGTCATAAGGAACCTGCGCGGGTTGGCCGGCGGGCGGCGGAGGCGGCACGGGCGCATTGCCCGTCAGGCCTCCGGGCACGAGCGGAGTCGGGGGACAGGCGGTCGCCGGACTTTTGGTGATCGTTGGATAGACCAGGAAACCGTTGCTCTTGTCCACCGTCTCGATGAACCGCACGCCGATGTTGCCGCTGACCTTGACGCCACCGATGTGCATGTTGTCGTGACCGCCGAACTTGACCATGAGATAGGCGGCTTTGGTCTTTTCCGAGATGTTCGCGATCTCGTGCTCGGCGAAGCAGCTATTGGGAAGCGTGTCTCTGGCTCCGAAGTAGTTCGGCGCATAGGGCGCGTGTCGGTTGCATATCCCCTGGTAGGTGCCGATTCCGAGCTTCCTGGCGTCGAATTCATCCAAACCGTGACGGTTCAGGAATTCCATCGGCACGAACGGGAAGGTCCCGAGCGTTCCTCCGAAATAGGATGCGCCAAACTGCCGCAGTTCAAAGGCGCCGCCAGGATAGCCTTTGAAGGTGGTGGTGCTTCCGCCGTTCGTGCAGCTACCCGGGTTCGAATCCAGATTGTAGTAGAGATACTGACAGCCGTTGGTCCAGGTGTTCGATATGCTGTTCCAGTCATAGTCGCTGTTGCGGACCAGTTGCTCACGGTCGGCATAGCGGCCGCCGAACTTGACCGTGTCGAACCAGCTATCGCCGGGTACGTCCCATTCGCCATCGGCACGGAACGCCCATTCGTGCCCCACGCTGTCCTGGACCTGGTCGGCGAGATTGTTGATCATCCAGTTATTGAGATTGGCATAGCCGCCAGGCGACAGGAAGATGTTCGTCGGGGCGTTCAACGCCACAATGCGCGGATGCGTGCCGAGCCCGCTCAGCTGAGGATTGGTCCACGACTGAAGGCCCATGCTGGCGTCATAAAAACTTGACGCGGAATCGACATATTGCCCGTCGAAACTGAAGTGCAGCGCGTCTGACGGAGTGAACTTGAGGTTGAACGACGCTTCCTGCGTCATGCTCCTGCTTTGCTGAATCCGGCTGCCCGAGTTCAGAGAGTCGCCGTGGACGTCGTAGCCGCCGGGGCAATATGTCGCTGACTGACCGCTCCAGCCGTAGCAACTGTGGATCATCGGCTGGCCGGAGCTATTGAGGGCCATGTCGGCATCGCCGTTGCCGTTTTGATTCGCCTGAACGCTGCCGAACGGGAATCCCCACCAGCCACCGTTCGCAGCGAACGTGCCCCCGGTGACCCATCCGTCGTTGCCGAAGGTGAAATCGGGCGCGCTGCCGCCCTGAACGGGAATTCCGCTGTCGCCGGGCTTGAAGCGGAAACTCGGGTCGTTCGAAGTCCCGTACAGCCCGACGCCGATCCCGCGCTCCTCCATCGAATTGTGGTACACCGACCGGATATACTGGGCGGTCATCAGCCACCGGCGGTCGTTACTCCGCCACTGGGCAGCCGCGGCAATGCCGGTCCGCTTGCGGTCGAAGCGGTCATCGAGCATGCTCGCGCCTGAGGGGATCAAGACGCTCCCCGTGCCGAACGGGCTGGTGACATTGGCGCTTCCAGGAATCATCCCCCCGGTAAAGACTTGTGTGTGATAGTTTTGCAGACCCTGCGAGCCGCTCTTGAGCCGCGAATAGGCAAGATTGCCCATCAGGCCGAACTCGCCGATGCCGGTCTTCCAGCGATTGCTGTAGATGACGTTGGCGTCGGGCGTGGCTTTCCTGCCGATGTCTCCCCAGTTCGCCTTGACCCCCACCAGGATTAATTCCTGGGTCGAGTCGAACGGGACGCGCGTCCGGAGGTTGACCAAACCCGCGATTCCGCCCTCGATCAGGTCAGCCGTCTGATTCTTGTAGATGTCGACTCCGCCCAGCAATTCAGCCGGGACGTCACCCCAGGAGAGTGCGCGTCCGGCGTTCGCCGAGAACGCATCGCGACCGTTGAATTCGTTTCGCACCTGCGGCAGACCGCGGACGAGAACGCCCGAAGGCTCGGTCGTGAAATGCGCCGGATCGGTGGGGATGGCGAAGCGCGTGACGCTCACGCCGGGAACGCGCTGCAGCGCCTCGGCCACCGATTTGTCCGGGAATGCGCCAATGTCGGTCGCGCTGATCGAATCGATCACCGTATCGGCATTCTTCTTGCGCTGCGTAGCCGACTGCAAGGCGCCGCGAACGCCGGTGACGATGATCTCGCTTGTCTTGGTGTCCGTCGTGCCAGCGGCAGCTTGCGCATCCTGGCTAGCACTGCCCGACGACGGCGTGGCGGCCGTCTGTGCCATGGCGGGCGCTGCGATGATGCAGAGCGCGGTGATCGACACCCCCCCCTTCAGTACGCGACGCAAACGAATTAAATCAGCCATCCCTGCTCCCCTACGGCTTCTGAACATGCCCGAATTTTCCCATATGCCGCATTTTCACATGCGCATAGTGTTTTTATATAGGCGAAAATACCGGATCGCCGCCCGTGAGTCCCGTTCACATATTTTAGGACCGTCATGCAAAACGCCGGGTCCGGCTTGGAACAAAATCGCCCCTTAGCCGGATGAGGGCGGGTCCGGTTTGTCGGAGCAATCGCTCACAACGGTGGGGACGATCCGCTTGGCAGAACTCGCGGCCGCGAAATCGGCTGAAAACTGCGGATCACGCGATCTCGGAGGAACCGAAAGAGGAATAGAGGCCTGGGAGTGGGCCGATCGTCGTTCGCGCGCTGAATCCGGGTTTCCAGCATTCTATTTGTCGGACAATTGAACGCGATTCGCGCTGCGAGTCGAATCGGAAAAAGGTAGGCGTCGCGCATGAACCGTGATCAGCGAGGATCGCGACATCGGCGGCGTGCTCGAGCCGATAAACGGCTTCGCTGCGGTCACACTGGTCCAGGAAGCGCGGCAGGACAGCGTATTGCTCGATGTGCCGATGCCCCCACCTGAGCGGCACCCGAGCATGACGCGAAGCGAACCGGATCGATCCGCAAACGGCTCGCCGAACTCATTACCACGGCATACGTACGCCAAGCGAAGCGCATCAGGATCACGCCGAGCAAGGCGCACAAGGTTAGGCGAAGGCGGGGGAATGTGCGGCTCGATTAGGCTCGGAAGTGCCGATCCGGAATCGGCTGGGTTCACCCCGTCGTCGGCCCGGTCGTCCTATTCGCCTGGCCCGGCGCAGCGTTGCGAATCTGCGACAGGAAATGGGCGTGCGACGGCATTTCTGCGGTCGCCTTGGCGATGGTCGCGCGCATGCCGCGCAATATCCGGTCGAGATCGAGCGGCCCGATCGTGTCGGCGAGCGGATCATGGCTCGTCGGGCTTATGCCTTGCCCGAGCATCACCGCCAGCCAGCTCGCGTCTTGGAACAGGTCATAGTCGCGCTTCAGCAAGCGTCCGCTACCCCTGAACATGTCGAGCTTTTCGGCGAGGCTTTCCGGAATGGGCATGGTCCGGCAGTGGTTCCAGAATTCGGAATCCGAACGCTCCGTCGCGTGATAGTGCAGCACGAGAAAATCGCGCGTGCGATCATATTCGTTGGTGGTGTGGCGATTATACTCCGCGATCACGAGCGGATCGAACGACCGCGTCGGGAAGAAGCCGAGCAGCCGCGTGATGCTCGTCTGGATCAGGTGGATGCTGGTCGATTCCAACGGCTCGAGGAAACCGGCGGACAAGCCGATCGCGATGCAGTTCTTCTCCCAGAAGCGATCACGGCGGCCCGTCAGAAAGCGGATCGGGCGAGGGTCGGCCTGCATCTTGCCTTCGAGATTGCCCAGCAGCGCGCGCGCGGCATCGTCTTCGCTCCAGAAGCCGTCGCAATAGACCATCCCATTGCCCAGCCGGTGCTGCAGCGGGATGCGCCATTGCCAGCCCGCCGCATGCGCGGTCGCGCGCGTGTAGGGTGTGGCGAGATCGACCAGGTCGGTGGGTACGGCGAGCGCGCGATTGCACGGCAAATAACGGGACCAATCCTGATAACCGACGCCCAACGCCGCGCCGATCACCAACGCGCGCAGGCCGGTGCAGTCGATGAATAGGTCGCCGAGCAGCTCCCCCCCGTCGTCAAGCCGCAGCGACTCGACGTAGCCCGTCTCGGCGCCGAGCACCACGTCGACGATCTTGCCTTCGCGCCGCACGACACCGCGGGCTTCGGCCAGCGAACGAAGATATTGCCCGTAGCGTAGCGCATCGAAATGATAGGCAAAGGCGAGCGTCGAATAGACCGAATTCGCAGTGCTGTCCGGGAACCGGAACTTGCCGGCATAGGCAGCCTTTGTCGTCAGCGAATATTCGGAGATGGGAATCGGATCGCCTAGCGATTGCGCGCGCAGCCAATGCTGGTGAAAGGGTGCCGCGCCGAAGTCGTCGCCGAAACGCCCGAACGGATGGAAATAACGGTCGTCCCCAGTGTGCCAGTTGGCGAATTCGATTCCCAACTTGAAGGTCGCGCCCGTTGCGCGGACAAACGCGGCGTCATCGACATGTGCGAGGCGGTTGAACAACTGGATCGGTGGAATCGTCGCCTCGCCGACACCGATCGCGCCGATCTCGTCGGATTCGACCAGGGTGATCGAGCACAGGCGCGGCGGCAAGACGGCGGAGAGAGCAGCCGCAGTCATCCAGCCGGCCGTGCCGCCGCCCGCGATGACGATCGAGCGGATATTCCCGTTCAAGCCTTCATCCCTTTGCAGTGCTTCTCGAGATAGGCGGCATGTGAGGGCAGCCCCGCCGCCGCGCGCACCAGCTCCGCACGACGAGCGGCCATGCCGGATCGGACGGCTTCCAACAGCATCTTGTTTGCGAGCGGACTGCATCGCTCGGGAACGAGTCCGTTGCCCAGCAAGATCGCGGCCCAGCTTGGCTCCTGATAGGACTCTTCCCCGGACAGCGCGACATATCCGCACGCCCGCCAGACCTCCAGCTTGTGCTTGAGACTGTCGGGAACGGCCATTGACCGGCATGCGGCCCAGAAGGGCTCGTCCCGGCGAGTCAGATGATAATGCGCGATGATGAAGTCGCGGATGCGTTCCAGTTCGCCGGTTGTGATCCGGTTATACTCGTCCCGGATCCGAGGATCGAAACTGCGGTCGGGAAAATATTCCAGCAGGCGCGTAATGCCGGTCTGGATGAGCTGGATTCCGGTTGATTCGAGGGGCTCCAGAAAGCTGCCCGCGAAACCGATGGCGACGCAATTGCGATTCCAGAATTGTTTGCGATGGCCGGACGTGAAGCGGAACATACGCGGCTCCGCCAAGGGCGCGCCTGGCAGGTTGCTCAGCAACACATCGCGTGCGGCGTCGTCCGAGAGAAACCGGCTCGAATAGACCAGGCCGTTGCCATGGCGATTTTGCAGCGGGATGCGCCATTGCCAGCCGGCTTCTCGCGCCGTCGAGCGGGTGAAGGGCATGGGCATTTCGTCGCTGGCAGACGGCACCGCCATGGCACTGTCCGCCAGCAGCCAGTGCGACCAATCGACGAACGGCGTCTTGAGCGCGCCCCCGACCAGGAGTGAGGCAAAGCCCGTGCAATCGATGAAAAGGTCGCCGCCGACCAAGCGGCCGTCGGCCAGTTTCAGTGAGTCGATAAAACCGGTCTCGCCGTCGAGGACGACGTCGACGACCTTGCCTTCGATCCGGGTCACGCCCTTTTGCAGCGCAAATTCCCGCAAGAAGCGGGCGTAGAGCACGGCATCGAAATGAAAGGCGTGCAAATATTGCGCGCTGCCGGGACCCGCGGGAGCAAATTTCCCCCGCCGAGCCATTGCATAGGGAAAGGAATATTCGTCGATCGGCGTGGGGTCGCCGGATGCGCGCAGCCGCCACCAATAATGATGCGGCGAAACGCCCCTTATCGCATCGCCATAACCGCCAAAGCCGTGAAAATGCACATTGCCGGGCACGCCCCAATCGCAAAACTCGATCCCCAGCTTGAACGAGCCCTGGGTGGCGGCGATGAAATCGTTTTCGTCGATACCGAGCAGGTCGTTGAACAGCTTCAGGATCGGGACGCTCGCCTCTCCCACGCCTATGATGCCGATTTCCTCGGACTCGACCAAGGTCACGGCGCATTCCGGCGACAGCATGTCCGCGAGCAGGGATGCGGACATCCAACCCGCCGTGCCTCCGCCGACGACGGTGATGGATCGGATGCTTTCACTCATTGCAGAACTTCATAACGCGCCCCGGATGGGTTGGCCATCCGGGGTCGAAAAACTAGAACCTCGCCCGCAATCCGATGTCGAACACACGATCCTTGTCAGTGATCTGCGTCCTAGGCTCAAACGGAAGAATTGCGCCGTTGTTCAAAGCCGACGTATCCAGATTAGTTCTTGTGCCGAGGATATTGGAAACCTGGACTCCTATCTTGATGTTCTTCGTAACATTGTAAAATATCGACCCGTCCATCTGTCCATAGTCTTCCATGAAAGTGGGCGCAAAATTTCCCGCAGAGATCGTCGTCAGCAAATACCGGGATCGCCAGTTATAGGCAACGCGGGCATCGAGGCCGTATTTTGAATAGAGCGCAGTTACATTGAATTGATGCTTGGAAAGCTGCTCGTATGGCAAGGTACTGCTGCTCACAGCGGCTGCGGAACTCGGGAATGAGCTATAGGCGCTGTTTACAGCGCCCTTGGCGTCGACGAATGTATAGTTCGCCTGGACGCCCAATCCACCAAATGGGCCATTCAGGAAATCAAAGAACTGGGTGTATCCGACTTCGAATCCCTTGATGGTCGCGTGCTTGGTTGTGTTGATATTCTGGATGACTGCAAAGGGCAGCGTTACGCCATTGTTGGTGAAATTCTGCGTATAGCCCACTGTCGCAATTTGGTTGGCAATGTCCTTGTAGAACAATGCCAGCGTCAGGGCGTTGCCCTTGCCCCAATAATATTCAAGACTGGTATCACCCTGCCAGGACGTCATCGGCTTGAGCAATGGATTGGCAACGACGCCGCCGTAAGGAGACACGCTGGTCTTCGACGCGCCGGTGTTGTCGAGATTCCACGAGAAGCTGAAGAATGGGGCCGTCTGGTGGAAGTCCGGACGGACCATCGCTTTTCCTGCCGCAAAGCGCCATTGAAGCTTATCCGTAACATGGAAGTTGAGGTTAAGTGTCGGCAAGACGTCGGTATAACGATTGCTGTACGCGATCCCCGGAATGGAAACAGCAGTCAATTGAGACGAATTATTTCCGCCAGCGAAGGCGACGATGTTCTTGATCGCATCGCACAGTGAAGGATTGGCGGCGTTGGCGGCAAGGCAGCCATTGACAGTCGCGTTGACGCCGCTGACGGTAAAAGTCCCGGACGTGTCATATTGCGTCCGGACCACGCGGACGCCGATGTTGCCCTCGAAACGGCCGAGCGGTCCGTCGTTGGCGCCGAAGCGCAACAATGCATAGGCCGCCTTGGTTTTTTCCCGCTGATCGGCGATGCCGCCCGATCCGGGCGACGTGGTTGCATAGCTGGCGTCCGTGAGCGGGGTCCAACCCCAGCCGGCGGTTTGCGTCGCCTGCAGATATTTATAGGCATTGGCGCTTGTGTCGAGCAGCGCAGCGCTCGGAAACCAGCCAGGCCCCGGCGCGGGCGCGGAACCGTGAAAGAAGTTGTTGTAGGGGAACAGCGTGGACTGCTTCGAAAGGCCGGGGGACGCATCCTGGTTGAGATATACCGGCGATCCTCCGCCCCAATATTCCGCGCTCAGCAGCGACCAGTTGTAGGTGGATTGCTTAGTGACATAGTCGCGGTCGGTAGCTCTCGCCCCGACGGCGATGGACTTGATGAAGCTGTCATCGAATTTATACTCGACGTCCGCGCGATACGCCCACTGGCCGGCGACGTTGTGTTCGATATGATCCATCGCGGCGGCCCACCAATAGGCGGACTGCTGATCCAGCGGATGACCGGAAACCGGTGTCAGATAAGCATGAGGGTCCTGGCCGTAGTTGAAGCTGAACGTCGGGCGATCGGCTTGCTGCAGGCCGAATTCGGTAAACCCAGTCATCGAATAGACATCGGAGCTCGATGACAGACGCTGGACATCTGCGCCGAACGTCCAGTGGCTGCCGAGCGGCGCGTACTTCCAGTTAATCGAGAAATCGCGCGCCTGAATATTGTACTTTCCGACGCGCGTGTCGAAATCGATGTTCGTCTGGGGCGTCGAACCGGAAATCAGTTCGTGGTTCGAGCCGAAGATAGAGGTACTGTTGAGCGCCGGTGCACTATAGTCGAGCGAGGCGTTTTCGACTTCGTGCGGGGTCGCCTTGGAATAGCTGCCCTCGAAGGTGAAAATCATTCCCGGCGTCGGGGAAATCTGCACCACACCATCAACCATGATACGACGCTGGTACCAATCGATCGTCCGGAACCCTATCGAGCTCGGAACATAGACGGTGGTGCCGGACGCCAGCCCACCCAGAGCAGTAGAAAGAGTCTGCGGACCGTAGGTGGCCGCCTGAATCGAATCCGTGCGGGTGCCCTTATTGTTGATGCTGCCCGCCAGCAGAACGCCAATTTCACCCATTGCACCCGCATCCCAGCGGTTGCTGTAGAGCGCGTTACCGGACCAATGGCCCTTCTTCTGCAAGTCGCCGTAGCTGACATCGTTGCTCACCGAGATGAGCTGCCCGGATTGGTCGAAAGGCTTGCGTCCGCGCAGATTGATAATGCCGGCAATGGCGCCTTCGGTCATCTGGGCCGAAGGATTCTTGTAGACATCGATGCCGGCGATCAAATCGGAGGAGATGTCCGACCAATCTAGGGTGCGGCCGTTGCCGGCTGAGAAGATGTCGCGGCCGTTGGATTGGCTCAAGCCGTTGGTAAGACCACGAATCGTAACGCCGCCGCCTTCCGGTGCCAGGCGGCCCGGGTCGGTGGGGCGGCCTGTAGTGAATTCGGACTGGGTGCGCGTGAGCGCGACACCGGGAATGCGCTGCAGCGTTTCCGCGACCGAGCGATCCGGCAGTGCGCCGATATCCTGCGAGGAAATCGAATCGACGATCTGATCCGCGTTGCGCTTGCTTGCGACGGCGCTCTGGACCGACTGGCGGATCCCCGTCACCACGATCTGGGTGGTGGTGGAGTCGTCGCTGGGCGCGCTCTGATCGGCGGAGCCCGACTGGCTCGGGCTGGAGGTCGCGGTGCTATTCGACTGCGCCCATGTCGGGCCGGCTAGTATCATTGCAATGGCCGCTGTCGAGGCGCCGAGCCAGTGGTTCTGCGTGAGACCCCACTTGCTTTTGCTGTGGCCTTTGGCGTTCATCATGCCTCCCATTTTTCCCTCGTATTTTCTCTCGTAGCGATTAGCGGCCGACGGTTGCGCCCGCGATTTCAAACCTCCGCAAAGACGCGCGAAGGGGCTTTCCACGGTTGAATTTCACACGATGGCCTGACCCGCTCCCTCCTGCATGCCTAACGAGCCACCCGCGGCATTCGATCGCCCGTTTGTGCCACCAATGCGGCGGCACGGGTTAGGCCGCTGTTTGCGACAAATTCTACATCGCGCTGTCAGCAATGAGGCCGGTTGTTTGGGCGACGGAATGCACCGGCATGACGCAAAGTGCCGTGATCGACGCCTCTTCTTTCAGTACACGGCGCAAACGATTTGAATCAGCCATTCCTGCTCCCTACCGATTCTAAACATGCCCGATCTTTCACATCCGCCTCTCTTTTCACATACGCAGAGCATTTTCAAGAGCGATCGTCCCAAAAACCGCTCCATCGGTCCGGTTCGTCAATCCCAGGTCCGCTGTGCAACACGATAGACCGGTTGGGAACATAGTCGTTATTCATTGCCCCCGAATGGGCTTGGTTTATCGAAGCAATCGATCACATTGGCGGTCGGCCCGCGCCGCAGGGTTGGCTTGCACGAAACAGCCCGAAAGCCGCCGGCCGCGCGATCCCGGTCGAATGGGGAGAAAGATGCGAGGGGACAGATCCGGGGACGCGCCGAACGCTGCTCGCGCCCGAGATCCGGCCATCCGGCACATCGTTTGTCCGACCATTGGAAGCGATGCGCCGCTCCCGTCGAGTCGGGAAACGTGGCGGCGTCGAGCATGAAACAGAACCAGTATGATCACGCGCCTTTCGGCAGAGACGCGCGAGCGCTACACTTGCGTCCCGTGCACCCGCTTCCCTCTTGGAACGGACCCTGGTCCGGTCGGATTCGGCTGACGGCCCTGATCTTTCTGGGCTGGACGGCGATCGGCATTTTCAATTTCGTGCCCGAGATGCTCGCCGGCTTCCATTGGCCGGTACTGGTCGGCAAGTTGACCGACGCATGGTGTTGGGCGCTGATGACGCCCGCGATCCTGCTGGTCGACCGCAAATGGGCTGGTGCCGAGCAGAGTATCGCACATGTGGTGCTTCGGTACCTGTTACTCAGCGTCCCCTTCAGCATCGTTCACGTTTATCTCACGGCGTTGCTCGATTATCCGATCGTGCAGATCTGGTGGAGTCCGCTCCGCCGTCCCGAATATGTCATCTATTTCCTGGGAGGTAGCTGGCAGACCTTCTCCGCGGTCGCGGGAATTCTGCAAGCGTTCAAATATCACGGGCGCTTGCTGAACAGCCGCCTTCAACTGGAGCGCGTGCAGAAAACGCTGATCGAGGCACGTCTCGATGCGCTGCGGCTCCAACTCGAACCACATTTCCTGTTCAATGCGCTCAATGCCATTTCGTCGGAAATATCCAGCAATCAGACGCTGGCTCGCGACATGATCGAAGATCTCAGCGTGCTGTTGCGGAGTTCGCTCGACTGCAAGGAGCGCAGCCAGATCAACCTGGCCCAGGAACTCGTGCTGCTCGAGCATTATCTCTCGATCCAAACCGTCCGCTTCGGCGACAGGCTGGAGATCGAGATTGACGTCGACCCTGCGGTTCTGAACATGAAGGTGCCTTCGATGCTGCTGCAACCGCTTGTCGAAAATGCAATCCGACATGGGATAGAAGGGCGCATGACGGGTGGAACGATCATCGTTGCGGCGCACCGGACCCAGGACCTCCTGCACCTTCGCGTCCTCGACGACGGCGTCGGCCTGCCGCGCAACTGGCGGTCGGACGGCCCCGCCGGAATCGGCCTGCGCGTGACGCGCGAACGTCTCGAGGCGCTCTATCCAGAAATCGGGGATGATGTTTTCTCGATCCGGCGCCGCGAGAGCGGAGGCACCGAAGTCGCGATATGCATTCCGCTGCAGAGCACCGAGGTCGGAAACCATGAAGCCGCCTGAATCGATCTGCGTGTTGGTGGTCGACGACGAGGCGCCCGCGCGCAAGCGGCTCATGGAACTCCTCGCCAAGGATCGCGACGTCGGTCGCGTGCTCGAGGCGAAAAACGGCTTCGCTGCGGTCACGCTGATCCAGGAAGAGCGGCCCGACATCGTACTGCTCGATGTGCAGATGCCGGGCCTGAACGGCTTCGGCGTCCTCGACACTCTGGGTGCGGAGAACATGCCGCTCACCGTTTTCGTCACGGCGTATGACCAGTTTGCGGTTCAAGCATTCGAAGCCGACGCGGTCGACTATCTGCTCAAACCCTTCGGCGATGCGCGCTACGAAAAAACAATGCGGCGCGCCAAGAAGCGGCTTGACGAAATCCGCTCGGGCACCTCGGAAGACGCGGGCGCGGTCGGCCCCGAGTTGCTCAAGCTGGTGGCAAAACGCGCCCAGCCCGGTGAAATCTGGGACTGGGTTGTGGTCAAGACCCGGACCGTAACGCGACTGTTGATGACGCAGGATATCAACTGGATCGAAGCCGCGGGCGTGTATGTGACGCTCCACGCGGGGGGAGAGGAATTCCTCTACCGTGCCAGCCTCGGTGCGGTGGCAAGCCGGCTGGACCCTTTCCAGTTTGTCCGCGTCCACCGGTCCACGCTCGTGAACCTCAGGTCCATCGATTTGCTCGAACGGCGTTCGCACGGGGAATTCGAGATCGTGTTGAAAGACGGGACGCGTTTGATGCTCAGCCGAAACTATCGCGCCGACGTCGAAGCGATGCTGGGTCAACCCTTGTAGAGAGACGCGCGGAGCGTCCCGGCATCGACGACGCCGGATGATGGCCGAGCGAAGGCGAGCGCCAATCGCGCTGCGCCAATCAAAGATGCGGACCGAAGCTGAAGCTTACAATTCCTGCAGGGGCCAAACCTCGACGACACCGTGCGCGACGGCGCAAGGCGACCTCGATACCAGGTCGATTGCCTCGCTGAGGTCGGTAGCCTCGATCACTGCAAAGCCGGCAATCGGCAGCGCCGACGACATGAACGGCGCCGCTTCGGTCTCTACGCCTTTCGCGTCCGGATTTCGCACTTGAACCGGCGCGCCCGCGATGCCGATCAAGGCACCGCGCCGCTTCAACTCCGCGTCATTGGCATGGGCGGCGTCGCGCACCTCCGGTGCGGTCTGGTCGTATCCGGCGCGATCGCCATAGCCGATCGTTACAAACTTCGACATGCAATACTCCTCTCTCGGGTAAGGAAACGACGGCGAAGGCCAATCAGGCCACCGGCTTGGGCAAATGTCCGTTCACGAACTCGCGCCACAGCATCACAAGCACCGCCATCGTCGCCGGGCCGACGAACAGCCCAAGCAGCCCGAGCGCCTCGACGCCGCCGAGGATGCCGATCAGCACCCACAGGAATGGCAGCCGCGTCGCGCTGCCGATGAGCGCGGGGCGGATGAAATGGTCGGCGATACCCACGACGATCAGGCCGATCACGGCCACGGCGATCGCGCCGGCCACGGCACCCTTGCCGACGAGCAACAGCGCGACGACGGCGAACATCACTCCGGCACCGAACGGGATCATTGCGGCGACACCGGTCAGCATCCCCAGCAACAGCGGATGGGGGACACCGAACGCGACATAGACCACGGCCATCACTGCGCCTTCGCCAAGCCCGACGAGCACGAGACCGTCGATCGTGCCGCGGATCGAGAGGATCGCCTGGGCGGCGATGCGCTCGCCGGTGGGACCGAGCAGGCGATCGCTGACGGCGCGGCACTGCGCGACCAGCGCGTCGCGATCGCGCAGGAGAAAGAACAGCGCGAGCAAGGTGAAGCCGAAAGTGACCAGCCGGTGCGCAAGGCCGGCACCGATCGCACCCGAGCGGTGGAGCCAACTCGCACTGAGCATGTGGAATTGCTCGCTGGCTGTGGCGGGCGTGGCGAGGTTCGCCTGCCACCAGCGCGTCGCCTGCCCGCTGCCGATCGGAAGCGTCGCGAGCCAGGGCGGCGGCGGCACGCCGTGGGCGCGCGCGTCGGCGATCCAGATGGCAAGGTCATGGGCTTCGCGCGCCGCCTGGGTGATCCCGAACGCGAGCGGCACCAGCAACAGCAGCGCGAAGGCGAGCGTGAGGCCAAGCGCGATCAGCGTCGGGCACCGGCGTGTCGAGCGCGCCTCGAACCGACGTACCAGCGGATCCGCCGCGACCGCGATGATCGCCGCCCATGCTAGCGCCGGGAGGAAGGGGTGCACGATCCACAGGCCGAGCAGCGCCAGCATGGTGGTGAGGATCGTGCGGGCAATCCGGCTGGCGCGCGCGGGGTCGGGGAAAGGATCGGCGGTCATGGCGGCAGTCTAACGCTTCCCGGGCGGATGTGCGCCGGGAAATGCCAGGGCGAAGGGCCGCAAATCTGACATACTATCCGTCACGCCAGTCTTGTACCGGCATCAACCTGTCCATGGGGATTCGCGGCAGGGACTGCGCTGGAACTTGAAAACCTGCGTGAAGCTTGCCGGTGGACCCCGGCCCAACGCCGGAGTGATCGAGGTTTGTGGAATACCCTGCCCTACAGCCGCCACGCCTCAATATCCGAGGATGCCCTTGATCTCGAGATACTCCTCCAGCCCGAACACCCCATATTCCCGGCCATTGCCGGACTGGCGATATCCACCGAACGGCGCGTGGCGCGACCAGGCCGGGTAATTGATATGAACCTGGCCGGCACGGATCTGGCGGGCGACGCGGCGGGCGCGCTCCAGGCTGCCGGACTGAACGTGCGAGCTCAGGCCGTAGCGCGTGGCATTGGCGATGCGGACCGCGTCGGCTTCGTCCTGATAGGGCATGATGACGACGACGGGGCCGAAGATCTCCTCCTGGGCGATGCGCATCTCGGGCGTGACTTCGGAGAAGATGGTCGGGCGGGCATAATAGCCATGGTTGAGCCCGTGCGGCCGGCCGAGGCCGCCGCAGATCAGCTTGGCGCCCTGATCGATGCCGGACTGGATGAGGTCCTGGACCTTGGCGAACTGCGGGGCGTTGGCGAGCGGGCCGATCACGCTGGCCTCTTCGAGCGGATCGCCGACCAGGATCGCATTGGCGGCATCGGCGGCGAGCGTTTCGACTTCGGCGAGGCGCGCGGCGGGCACGACCATGCGTGTCGGTGCGGCACAGGACTGGCCGACGTTGCGCATTGCGCCGAGCACGCCCCGAGGCACCGCACTCGCGAAATCGGCATCATCAAGGAAGACGTTCGGCGACTTGCCGCCGAGTTCCTGCACCACGCGCTTGATCGTCGGCGCGGCCGCCTGCGCCACCAATATGCCCGCGCGCGTCGAACCGGTAAACGACACCATGTCGACGTCCGGATGCGAGGACATCGCTGCGCCGACGGTTTCGCCGGTGCCGTTGACGAGGTTGAACACCCCCGCCGGCGCGCCGGCGTCGTGCATCACCTGCGCGAACAGCAGCGCGCTTAACGGCGACAGCTCGCTCGGCTTGAGCACCACGGTGCAGCCTGCGGCAATCGCCGGCGCGACCTTTGCGGTGATCTGGTAGAGCGGCCAGTTCCATGGCGTGATCAGCGCGCAGACGCCGATCGGTTCCTTCCGGATGAGGACGTCGCCGCGCATCGTCTCGAACTCGAAATCCTGCAGCACTTCGATCGCGGCGCGGACGTGCTCGATGCCGAAATGGACCTGGCCCGCGCGCGCGAAGCTGATTGCGGCGCCCATTTCGGCGGCGATCGCTTGGGCGAATTGCTCGGTGCGCGCTTCGAGCAGGTCGCGGATGCGCGTGAGCAGCGCGAGGCGTTCGCCGACTGGGGTGGCCCCGAAGCCGCCGAAGGCGCGGCGCGCGGCGGCGACGGCAATGTCGACATCCTCGGCCGTACCGGCCGCGATGTGCCCGATAACTTCTTCAGAAGCGGGGTTGGTAATGGGAATGCGCGGGGCGTCGGGGCGGTCGAGCCAGGCACCGTCGATGTAGAAGCGGGTGTCGTCGGTCATGGGCACACCTCTTGCTGGCGCTATGAGCGCAAATTCCTGGCCGTCATGTCGGGCTTGGCCCGGCATCCGGTCTCACGCGAGCACTGGCTGCTGGGTTCCAGCGGGAACCTCTATACCTGCGAAAGCTGAACAGCAGACGCCGGACCAAGCCCGGGCGTGATGGCGGATAGGTCGACGAGCATCCAGAAACCAACGCTATTTCTCTTCGCCGATGACATTCCCTGCCGTCGCCGACAATGCGATTGGGCCAACCAGCGAGGCGATGATCCCGGGACGATCGAGTGCGTCGTCGCGGCGGGCGTCCATGCGGAGTTCGTTGAGCGCGATGTGGGCGGACACGTGGCGGGCGAACGGCAGGCGGTCTCCCTCACCCCAGTCCTGGTGCTCGATATCGAACTCGAGCAAATCGCCGTGGATCGAGAAATTGTCGAGCGCGCCCATCGTATATGGGTTGTCGCACGGCCCGCAGGCGAGGCCGAACAGCTTGCCGCCGTCGCTGCGGATGAGGAAATACTGCTTGTCTCGGCCCACCCCGAAGCCGAGCCAGACGCCGACGACGTCCCTCGCGGCCAGCGTTCGCCACCGCCCGGGCTGGACATAGGGCGGCGGCCCGCCGGCGCCGCCACCAGCCGGCCGAACGGCGGCAACCTTGCGCGAACCCGGCGGCAACATGACCTGCGGAAACCCGCCGAGGGCGGGCCCGCGTGGATCCCTGATCGCTTCCTGCCGGACCCCCTTGCCGGTAATCAAGAGCCTTGCGCCGGCGAGCTTTGCCTGGAGGCGGGCGACATGGCCAAGCGCGCCATCGGGCTTCAAGTGGCGAACGGTGAAGGCGATTCCGCTGGTTTCGTCGAAGCTGCCCTCGATCCGGGCAAGCGTGGTGCCGTCGGAACAGCGAGTGCAGTGCACGCCCGAGACCCGCCTGCCGCGAATCACGAATTCATAGACTTGTCGGCCGTTCGCCTCGGTTTTCCACCCGCCCCGGTAATAGTCGGCGCTCTCGGCCGAGGCAGAAGGCGCGAAGCCGAGCGCGACGCCTGCCGCGGCCATGGCTGCAGCGATTCGCAAACCGCATGCGCTCAATCGAAATCGACCGGATAGGGCTTGAGCTCGCCCGAGGCGTAGCGCACCTCGAGCCCAGGAGTGCCATTTTCCATCACCATCAGCATCGAGCGCTTGGGCGAGAAGCCCTGGTGGCGGATGTCGGCGGGCATTGCGCAGACGTCGCCGGCCTTCATCACCACGCGGCCGCGCGGCGCGCCGCTGTTCTTGTCGGCGACGTTCCAATGGATCTCGTCGCTGAGCTGGATGAACCACTCGTTGCGATCGTTGCCATGGATCACCGGGAGCATATGTTCCTCGGACGTCACGCAGCAGATGTTCGCGCGCGTGACCGCGCTGATCGACGGGTTCCAGGTGACGTCAGAGCGTGCGATGTGCTCGAACAGATCGATCGCATGGAGCTGCCCTTCGAACCCCGGTTCGCAGACGATATCGGGCGCGTCGAAGCTGAGGTCAGCGAAGGCACGGTTGATCGGGTGACCGGTTTCGTCGGAACGCACCAGCTTGTCGCCTTCGAGCCCGAGCATGCGGTCGGCAGCGATGAAGCTGCGCACCAACGGATCGGTGCGTTCCTTGCCCTTGGGGCCGGCCGGCGAACCGGTTTCGAGCGGCGCGTTCAGCGGATCATAGCCCTCGCTGATCCAGTCGCGCGCAATCGTCTCGAACGCCTGCGCGACGGTCGCGGCGGGAAAGGTTTCGAGCAGGTCGATCCCGGCTTCCTTGCAGCCGCGGTCATAGGAGCCGGCGAAAATGTCGACCGTGCCATAATGATTGGTGGTGCCGAACACGTCGTCGAAGAAGATCCAGCCGTAGAAGAAACCCCAGCCGATGTCGCGCACCATGGCGCGCAGGAAGCGATCCACTTCGATGGTGTGCATGCCCTTGGGCCACCCGACATGCGCGAAATATTCGTCGCGGCGGAAAGTGAAACTGCCGAGCTGGAAGCTCGAATAACCGGTGTCGGGATCGGTGCCGAGCTTGACGACACTTGCGTCCATCACGTCCATCGCTGCTCTCCCTTATGCCGTGGTGCAGATTTCGGACCACCGCTTGACCGTCACCGGGCCATCGACCGTCTGAAGGATCGCGACGGCGGGCTTGTTCGACACGAGCTGATAAGCCGCGCCCTCCGGCAGCAGCACCTGGTGGCCACGCCGCGCTGTCACATAGCCCATGACCGGGCCGTTGGGCTGGCCGCCGAGCTGCACCGCGCCGCCGGTATGGCTCGGCACCTGGCCCTCGGCGAGCTTGACGAAGTTGAACCTGACCTCACCGTCCATCACCAGCGCGAATTCGTCGTGCGGAGCCGCGAACCAGGGCGAATCTCCTTCGACGCGCATCACTTCCGCGACATATTCAAGGTTCTGCACCACTGCGACGCGCTCGAACGGCGCGGCCGCACCGGCCACCTCGAAGATGTTCGAAAAAGCGTATTTGCGCAGGTCGTCGTCGAGCTCGATCAAGCCCTTCTCGTAGGAATCGAGCGCTCCGAGCTTCGTGCGATAGGGCATGACATCCCCTCCAGGATTCGCCGGTCGTTGCCGTGCGAACGAATGGTGCCCGTCGTTGTTGGGAAAGTCAAAAAGGCCGCGGGTCGCACCGCGGATTTCCGCCCGCCCGATGCCCCGCTATGGTGACGCGGTGGATGAAGACCCCCTTCCTGACGAAGTCCGCTCTCCTGACGAAGTCGCGACTCGTGCGCTTGCGCTATTCTCGGTCATCGCACTGGCGTTCGGGGCCGATCGCTCGGAAATCACCGGATGGCTGGCCGGTCATGATCTCTGGCGGGAACTTGCCCCTTCCGAAGCCGGTTCGTCGATACGCCGACTCCCTCGCGCCAGCAGGTCGTCCATGCATGCTGGCCATGCGAACGCTTGATCGTGATCCTCTGGGCGCTCGGTGCCGTGGACGAATTGCCGCCGGCGGACGAACAATGCGACACGTCGGTGTTTCGCGAGATCCTGCCGCCCTATTCCGCCACCAATGTTGCCGATTTCCTCGCTTCGGCGCAGCTGCGACCCGAAGCCGAATTGATCGCGGTGGCCGATGACATGCGTGCACTGCATTGGGAGGCACGCGATGCAGAGATCAAGGGGAGTTCAATTCAGCCGCGCGTCGACACCGAAGTGATCCAGGAACGCCACCATGCGATCAATTGGATCATCGGCTATGACGGTGCGGATTGGGATGATGTCACTACCGACACCTATTAGGACGCGCTGACGGCTTGCCCGGAGTGGAGGCCCGCCTCCACGGTTGCGGCAGCCCGGGTTCGATCTCGCTGGCGGAACAATCCGCCGTGTCATTCCGTGGCTGCGCTCTGCGCATCCATCGCCTGTGGCGGCACGGCCCACGCGCGGCGTTCGCCCTGCCACGGCACCTGGCCATTGATCCACAAATCGACATAGACGCTCGCGAACCGCCACTCGCCATCGCGCTTCTCGGCACGCGTGTCCCAGGTGCCCAGCCCGAACACGCGGTTCTCGAAGCTGCGGACATCGTGCTGGAGGATCGACCAAAAGCATTTGATGCGCACGGCGTTGTCGCCTTCGGGCGTCATCAGAACCTGGCTCATGCGGTGCTGGCGCCCGAGATAGTGATCGGGCGCGTCGTACCAGAGCGAGTCGGTCGCACGCTTGAGACCCTCGCGGCCGTGGCATTTACCCTGCGGCCAATGCTCAAGCCAGCCGTCGGGGTGGAAGGTATCGAGATAGCCTTCGAAGTCGCCGGTATCGAGCGCCCACGCATAGCGTGCCATCAGCTCTTCGATTTCGACGCGATCCTCGAGCGGTACCTTCGGCTTGCCCATCTTCGTTCCTCTCATGTCAACACGCGGTTCGGCGCCGTCCGCCCGCGCCACAGCGCAAGCGCGGCGAGCGCGCCGACGGCCCCGGTTCCCGCGGCCCACCATGCCGGCGCTGTGCGGTCACCGGTCGCGGCGATCGCGGCGGTGATGATGAGCGGGCTCAGCCCCCCAAACACGGCACCGACCAGATTGTAGACCAGCCCGACCCCGGTCGTGCGCAGCTGCGGCGGCAGCAGCCCGGACATCGCCAGCGGCAGCGGGCCCGAGATCGCGCCGAGCAACATTGCTGCGGCAAGTTGCACGAGCAGCAGCCGGCCGAACTCCGGCGCCGCGACCAGCCAGGCGAACAACGGCCACGCGGCCGCAGCATATGCGCTGCTCGCGACCGCAAGCAGCGCCAAGCTGCCGACACGATCGGCGAGCCAGCCTGCGGCGAGGATAACGCCCGCCTCCACCGAAACCGCCACGATCGTCGAGAGCTGCGCCTCGGTCTGGCTGAGCCCCAGCTCGCGCACGGCGAATAATGGCAAGAAAATGAGGATGAGATAGAGTGCCGCCGAGCTGATCACGATCAATCCGGCCATGCCCAGCAGCTCGCGCGGATAGCGCGCGAGGAGTTCGCCGAGCGGTGCCCGAGCAGTGCGATGGTGCGCGGCAAGCGACGTGAATTCTGGCGACTCCGCCATGCGCGCGCGCATCCACAGCCCTACCGGACCGATCAGGGTGCCGAACCCGAACACAAGCCGCCAGCCCCAGCTTTCGACCGCCGCCGCCGGCAAGAACGAAAACAGCGCGAGCACCACTGCGGCAGCGAGCCCGGCCGTGATCACCTGGCTCGCCATCTGGGTGCTCGCATAGAGCCCTCGCCGGCCGGGCGGTGCGATTTCGACGAGCAGTGCGGTAGCGCTGGCAAACTCGCCGCTGACCGCGAAGCCCTGGATCCCGCGCGCGGTCAGGATCAGAAGCGGCGCGGCCACGCCGATCGCAGCATAGGGCGGCGCGAGCGCGATCAGCGCGGTGCCCGCCGCCATCAACAGCGCGGTCCAGGCGAGCGCGGCGCGGCGGCCACGCCAATCGGCAAACAAGCCCCAGAACAGTCCCCCGAGCGGCCGCACGAGATAGGCGGTGGCAAAGCCGCCGAAGGTGAAAAGCGTCGAGGCAAGCGCGCTGCTTGACGGGAAATAGAGGCGCGAGAAAATGACGGCGAAGGCGCTGTACGCAATGAAGTCTAACCCTTCGAGGCAGACGCCGATGTTGCACGCGGCGATGGTGCGCCAGGGAGTGTGCGCCACCGCCGTCATGACTGGCCCGATCGGCCCGCGCCCCGGGCGCTGCGTCGTATCACCAGATTCCCCTTCCCCGCACAGTTTATCGTTCGATGCCTAACGAAGTCTCACATATCATGCCCGCGTCACGGAGCCAGCATTTCAAGCGCCGTAGATCGTCAGCATCTCGCCGGTTCCCGCGCGATTGCGCCGGGCAGTGTCAAGCAGCGCGAGGGCCTATGCCACGAGCATCGGCGATCGCCGCGTATTCGCGCTCCGATTCGCTCGTTTCGACGCCCGACGGACGGTCCAGGGCCGATTTCTTGACCGAATGCGACGCCGACTTGTGATCACGCGACAGTCGACGCCCCGTGGCGCCGACTATGCTTGCCAACCGTGACGATGCCGCGATAGCCTCCTGAAAATGCGTCCGCCTGGGCAAAGACCGGGGTGCCTGGTCAGGCGATGCGACGGCTGCGGGAGACGATGCGGTGCAGCACATGCGCTGGGAGAGCTTTTCGACCGAGACGGTCCGACCGTCGCAACGGCTGTCGCTCTGGAACGACTATGGCAGCGAGACGCTGGGCGACCTGACCGTCGATCCCTGCGACCGCGACTGCTTTAATGCGACATTGTCGCGCATCGAATTCGGCCCGCTGGGCCTCATCGAGATGAAGTCGACTGGGGCAAGCGCGAGCGGAGGGCTGGGTGTCGGCGGATGGGCCGCGGCCGAGAAGGACGCACTCCTGCTCATTCTGGCGGAAACGGGCCATAGCGACTTCACCGAAAGCCACCGCAAGCTGAACCTCTCGCCCGGCGACCTGCTGATCCGGGACTTGTCCAAGTCCTGGACTCACACGTGTCGCGCCGAAATCAACATGCTGATGGTGAAAATGCCCTATTCGGCGCTGCTGTCGCGGATCGACGATCCGGCACGGCTGCAGGGCGCGAATCTGCCGGCGCATCAGCCCGCGGTCGCCTTCACCGTCGAGGTCATCCGCGCGATCAATCGCACACTGAAAACCGGGACCTGTAGCGATTTGAATGGAAGCCTCGCCGACGTCATGCTCGACAGCCTCGGCATGATCTACCGCAGCGTTGGGCATACGCGGGGTGCGTGCTTGGAACAACGTCATCGGATCGCCATCCGGCGCGATGCCAAGACCTATATCATGCGCCACCTCGACGACCCCGAGCTTTCCGTCGCGATGGTTTCCACCGCACTCGGTGTCAGTCCGCGCAAGCTGCAGCGCGCCTTCATCGAAGCCGGCGAAGCGCCGAGCCAATTCATCCTCAGCCAGCGGCTCGATCGTGCGGCAATCAAGCTTCTCCAGCCGCGCGGCGCGCAGGGCAGCTCGGTCCTTGATATCGCCCTGTCCGTCGGCTTCAATGACGCGAGCCATTTCAGCCGATCCTTTGCGCGCCGCTTCGGGATTTCGCCGCGCGGCTATCGTGGGACCCCGCCGCTCTGAGCGGGATGGGAAAATCGGCCTGACGGTGCGCTTACGGTGTCGAACCCGCCCCTTTTCCGACGCCGCTGTCGCGTCCGATCAAGATAGCGACGGGTCAGTCCAAGAAATCACGCTACACGTCCGCTAGTCCCCGGAGCGACGGCAATAGCCGCTGCCGAACCTGGGAGGGGACGATGAAAACCATATTTGGAGCTACCTGCTCGGGGCTTGCCACCGCTGTTTTGCTGTCGACCACAGCGCTGGCGCAGGACGCCGCTTCGCAATCCGGCACCGCCAGGCAAGAGAATATCGGCAACGAGATCGTCGTGACGGCGCAATTCCGCTCGCAGCGCGTGCAGGACACGCCGATCGCGATTTCGGCGCTGGATTCGCGGATGCTCGAACAAAAAGGAGCAACCGACATCGTGGGAGCAGCGAACCTTGCCCCCAATGTCCAGCTCGCCAGTAGCGCCGGCAATTTCGGCGGCGTCGCCGCGATCTTCATTCGCGGCATTGGCCAGAGCGACCCGCATTTCGCCGTCGAGCCGGGTGTCGGCATGTACGTCGACGACGTCTATTATGGCGTGCTGACGGGCGCGATCTTCGATCTGCTCGACGTCGACCGCGTCGAAGTGCTGCGTGGCCCGCAGGGCACGCTGGCCGGCAAGAATTCGATCGGCGGCTCGATCAAGCTGTTTTCGCGACGGCCCACGCCGGATCCCGATGCCTTTGTGGAAGTAGGTTATGGTTCGCGCAACGCCACCATCGGGCGCGCCGCAACCAACCTGACGCTGGTTCCCGACCGGCTCTTCGCGCGCATCTCGGTGGGTGCCAAGTTCAGCGAGGGTTATGTCGATCAGCTCGACTTTGCCTGCGCTGCCAAGAATTTTTCGAACGGGTCGAGCCGAACCGGCGTGGACTGCAAGATCGGTGAGCAAGGTGGCCAGCAAATCTATTCGGCGCGGGGTTCGCTGCTATGGAAGCCCAGCGACGGGATCGAGGATCTGTTGATCGTCGACATCCTGCGCGATCGTTCGCAAAACGCGGCAGCGAAGACGCTCGTCCAATCGCCGCTATGGGCAGGCGCGAACAATTACATCACCGGCGCCAACGCCTACACCAACTATGAGAACTATCTCAGCGCGCCGACCGATCCGTTCGCCGGCGGCGCGAAGTTCACGCTGCCGAGCAGCACGCCGCTCGACGTGTGGGGAATTTCGAACAATTTGTCGGTCGACCTGGGCAGCGTGAAGCTGACATCGATCTCGGCGTTCCGCAGATCGAAGATCACCCTGTCGTCGGCGGCCGACGGCACGCCGGCGGCGATCAACGACCAGGTCTGGTCGCTCGAGCATCGGCAGTTCACGCAGGAACTACGCCTGAACGGCAAGATCGGAGCGATCGCCGACTGGACGCTCGGCGGCTTCTATTATCATGCCGACGGCGTGTCGGGCGGCCGCGTCGACATCCCCGGCGGACTCGCGCCCGGCGGCGGTGGCCTCAATCTCGATATCCTGTTCCGCGATCCGGTGGCGACCGAAAGCAAATCGGCCTTCCTCCACACGGTCTGGCACGCGACGGCGAAGCTGAACCTGATCGCCGCCGTCCGCTACACGCGCGACAGCAAGGCGTTCACGTTCAACCGCTACAACATCGACGGCTCGCCGCATTGGCTGCTCGGCGCGCTGGTAAACCTGCCCGTCACTTATAAGGGCGATCGCACCGATTACCGGCTGGGAATCGACTATAGCTGGTCGCGCGACGTGATGACCTATGCGCAAGTGTCGACCGGCTACAAGGGCGGTGGCGTCAATCCGCGCCCATTCTTCGTCTCGCAGGCGATCCCCTACCAGCCCGAAAAGCTGACCGCGTACGAAGTCGGCTTCAAGAGCCAGATCGCACATCATCTGATCACCCTGAACGCCGCAGCGTTCCTGAACGATTACAAGGATTTCCAGGCCACGCTGCGGATCTGCGATTCGATCTCGCCATTCCCGGGCGCGCCCTGTGCGCAGTCGACCAACGTCGGAAATGCCGAGATCAAGGGCTTCGAAGTCGAGTCGGTGGTGCGACCGATCGACGGCCTGACGATCGACGGGTCGCTCGGCTATCTCGATTTCCGCTACAAGAAGGTCAATCCCGCCACCGGAATCCAGCTGGGCATGACCAACGTCTATACGCCCGAATGGACCGGCGCCGCGGGCATCCAATATCGCATATCGATCCGAAAGGCAGGGTCCGTCACACCGCGGTTCGATCTTTCCTATCGGTCGCAGGTCCAGACCGATCCGATCAACGCACCGATCTCGGAGATCCCCGACCGGGCGGTGGTCAACGCCAGCCTCGCGTGGCGAAGCACAGACGGCGGCTGGGAAGCGCGGCTGTCAGTGACCAATCTCGCCGACAAATTCTACTACAACTCGAAATTCCTGCTCGCCAATGCGCCCTATTTCGCCGGCGTGGGGAATGTCGCGCCGCCGCGCACGTTCCTGTTCACGATCAAACGCAATCTCGACTGAGTTTCGCAAGGGAGAAGTAAGCCATGTACCCGTTCAAGGAAGGCTGTTTCGCACCGCGCAATGGTTGGTACGTCGCGGCCTTCGTCCATGAGTTGGGGCGCGAGCTGCTCTCGCGCTGGATCCTGAATGAGCCAGTCGTGCTCTACCGGACCGAGGCCGGCGCACCCATCGCGCTCGACGGGCGCTGCCCGCACCGGCATTTTCCGCTCGCCAAGGGCTGCCTCAAGGGCGACGAGATCCAGTGCGGCTATCATGGCATCACCTTCGGGCCGGACGGCAAGTGCACCCGCGTGCCAGCGCAACGTCATGTGCCCCAGACCTACAAGGTGAAGAAATATCCCCTGGTCGAGCATGGCATGTGGGTGTTCATCTGGCCGGGCGATCCCGAAAAAGCCGACGAAGCACTGCTACCAAACCTGGATGCGAGCGGCTGGAACAACCCGGATTTCCGCTTCGAGCCCTTTTACGTCGTGGAAGTCGAAGGGCGCTACCAGCTGCTCAACGACAATCTCCTCGACCTGACGCATCTCGCCTATCTGCACGGAACGAGCATCGGCGTGGAAGCTAATGCGACGACGCCCGAGCAGCGCGAGGAATTCGATCACGTGCTCAAGAGTCGCCGCCATATGAAGAAGGTTCCGATGATGGCGACGCAGGCTGGGCGCTTCGGCTATCACGGTCCAGTCGATCGAATCTCGGGCATGGACTTCTATTTGCCCGGTTTCCACGCCGGGCTCGACGAGATGCGCATTCCGGAGGATCACTCGACGCGCGGCGGAGAAATGCTGACGATCCATCGGGTTTTCCACGCCGTCACGCCGGGCAAGCGCAACACAACGAACTACTTCTTCGCCATGGGCGGCGTGATGAGCGATGACGAGTTCGCCCAGGCCAAGGTTTTCCTGGAACCCGTCATCGAGGAAGACGCGATGGCCACGCGCGAAATCGAGAACATGCTGAACAACCTCGGCTATTTCCCCGACGAGCTGATGCTGAAGAGCGATGCAGGGGCAGTCCAGGGCCGGCGCAAGCTCCAGGCCATGATGGATCGCGAAGCCTAGGCCCGCAGACGATTGCCGAACCGCGGCGCGGCCGTGGGTTGATCGCCGGCCGTGTCAGGCCGCTTCGAGCACCATGTTGAACGGGCCCTCCGTGGCGCGGCGCACGGTCGCGAAGCCGGCTTCGCGAATGATCGTCGCGAGCTTTGCCTCGCCGGCCTGTGCACCCAGCCCTTCGCCGACTTCCTGGTCGAGGGAGGTTGGGACGCAGATCATCGTCGAGGCATTGTAATAAAGACGGCCGACCGGATTGAAATTCTGCTCGGGCCGGTCGCCTGCGATCGGCTCGACGATCATCCAGCTGCCGCCCGGCGCTAGGATGCTGCGCATATGCGTCGCGCAGCCGCGCGGATCGCCCATGTCGTGCAGGCAATCGTACATGGTGACGAGATCGAACCCGCGGCCGGGAATCTCCTTGGCCGTCGAAACCTCGAAGCGCACGCGATCCCCCAGGCCATGCGCGTCGGCGTGGCGGCGTGCTTCGTCGATCGACGGCGCATGGAAATCATAGCCGGTGAAGCGGCTCTCGGGATAGGCCTCGGCCATCAACAGCGTCGAGAAGCCGACGCCACAGCCGACGTCGGCGACTTCGGCACCCTGGCGCAACCGAGCCTCGACGCCGTTCAACGCCGGTATCCACGCCTGGACGATGTTGTTGACGTAACCGGGGCGGAAAAAGGCACCGGTCGCGCAGAACAGGCAGCCGGCATGATCGCCCCAGCGCACGCCGGCACCGGTGCGGAAGCAATTCTCGACCTTGGGCTCGGCTTCGATCATCGCCGCGACGAGATCGAACGCACCGGCCAGATAGACCGGGCTGTCGCGGTTGACGAACACCATCGCCGCCTCGGGCGAAAGACTGAATGCGTCCGCGGCGGGATCGTAATCGACATAGCCGTTCGCGGCCTGCGCCAGTGCCCATTCCCGCACATAGCGCGGGTGCAGTCCGCCCGCGCGCTGGGCCAGCGCGTCGGCGGTCGCGGGCGCTTCGGCAAGCGCATCGAACAGCCCGAGCCGCAGACCGAGGCGCACCGTCGGTACGCTCATCGCGCCACCCAGGTCGCCAAGCATCTTGCCTATGAAAGCGTGGAATTTCGCTTCGTCGATCGATGCCGTCATGGTGGTCTCCCCTTTGTGGAAAGTTCGACTCTGCGGACACTGCCGAAGGTTCGGCATAGCAGTTCGGAACATGTCCGGCGACATTCGCTTCGCGTGCATGCGCGGGCTTGAAACCTTTTCACGCGCGCAAAAAAACGCCCCACGCGCGGGGGAGGCGCGTGGGGCAGGAAAGGCTTCCTGAAAAAGGGGTAGGCGCTTAACTTATGTGGGAGGATTTGGTTCCGTCGCCGAAATAAAAATATTTTGACGGCGGAACCGGAGCCGCCGAGCAGCAGTCCGGCGCCCGATTCAGCGCAGTTCGCGCTCAGCGATCAGCAACTCGATCTGCCGCGTAAGCAGGTCGACCTTCTCGTGGAGCGTGTCGATCTGGGCCTCGGCACGCAGGTTGGTCTCGTAATCGAGGCGCGCCTCGAGCCGGTCCTTCGCCGCCTGGCGGTTCTGGCTCATCATGATGATCGGCGCCTGCAGCGCCGCGATCATCGACAACACCAGGTTGAGGAAGATAAAGGGAAACGGATCGAAGGCGTGCCGCGCAAGCACGAATGTGTTGAGCCCCGCCCATCCGATGAGGAACAAGCCGAACCCGACGATGAATCCCCAGGATCCGCCGACGCTCGCGACGCGGTCGGCGAGCTTGTCGCCGAACGTCTGGCGCTCGTCGAAGATCTGATTCGGATCGCGGGACACATTGCCGCCAAACCGGCGGAGCTCCGCGAGGAAGCGAATCGCTGCGTTCATGAAACACCTCGCTTTACCGACCGGCCGCTTGAGGCCGGTGCGCGAGGCGAGCGGGTCAGCTCAGCTCAGCGGGCCTCAAACGGCACGGTCGATCGACTATGATCGTTGCTGGACATGACCCCATTCTCGGGACAATTGGCGAAACGGGCGCACGGCTGTGCGTCCGAGCCGCGAAATGGTGCTCGCGGCGCGAATTGTCAAACCCGGAAATGTCCGGGGTGGGCGGAAATTGCATCGAGTAGCCCTGGCGCGACGCGGCGATTGGTCCACGCGGAGGCGCGGAGTGTGTCGCATGCGCGCGGAGCGCCGGAATCGCGGGATCGTGTTCACGAGCTGGAGCTGAGGAAGCAATTCCTGCCGCTTTCGCGGCATTACTCCGCGCCTCCGCGTGAAAATCCCCTCTACGCGTCCGGGGCTTTCGCCACGCCCACCAGCGCGGGGCGAAGCAGGCGATCCTTGATCATGTAGCCCGACTGGATTTCCTGGACCACGGTCCCCGGTGCCGCGTCCGCGCTGGGGATCTCGAGCATTGCCTGATGACGATTTGGGTCGAGCGTTTCGCCGACCGCCACGATCTTCGAGATGCCATGCTGCGCGAACACCTTGTCGATCTCGCGCCCGGTCGCCTCGAGCCCGGTCACCAGCCCCTTGAGCTTCTCGTCCTCGCGGAGGTCATCGGGAATCGACGCAAGCGCGCGTGTGAGGTTGTCCGACACCGACAGAATATCGCGCGCGAAGCTGGTCGCGGCATAGGTGCGCGCGTCCTGCGCTTCCTTCTCGGCGCGGCGACGCACATTCTGGATTTCGGCCTGGGCATAGAGCGTCGCGGCCTTGCTTTCGGCGAGCTCCGCCTCGAGCTGCTTGAGCCGATCGTGCTCGGCGACTTCGGGAGCGGCCTCGGCCGTTTCCTCGCGGACAGTTTCTGCTTCGGTCATGCCTTCCTGTTCAGTCATCAACTCGCTCATGCCAAAAGTCGCGCCAACGTGGCGGCCGTGAAATCCACCATGGGGACGACTCGAGCATAGTTCAACCGAGTCGGTCCGATCACACCGACCACTCCGACCACCCGGCCGTCCAACGCACGAACCGGCTTTGCGATCACCGACGAGCCCGAGAGCGCGAACAGCTTGTTCTCCGAGCCGATGAAGATGCGCGTCGCCTCGCCTTCGCGCGCACTGTCGAGCAAGCGCGCGATTTCCTCCTCGCCTTCGAGCTCGTCGAGCAGGCGCCGGACACGATCGAGGTCCTCGGTTGCGGCGGTGTCGATCAGCCGCGCCTGGCCGCGCACGATCAGCACCGGTCGGCGATCGCTGTCTTCACTCCATACCGCGAGCCCGCGCTCGATCAGCGTGCGCGCGGCGCTGTCGAGTTCGGCACGTCGCTGACGCAGGTCGCGCTCGACCCGTGCGCGCGCTTCGCTCAGCGTCAGCCCGCCGAGCGTCGCGGTGATCCAGTTCGCCGCCTGTTGCAGCGATGCGACGTCCATCCCCGGCGGCAAGTCGATCACGCGGTTCTCGACCGACCCGTCACCGCCGACGAGCACGGCGAGCGCGCGATCGGCAGAAAGCGGAACGAAGCTGAACTGGCGCAGCACCGGCTCGCGCTTGGGCACGAGCACCAACCCGGCGCAGGCCGAGAGCCCCGAGAGCGCCGCCGTGGTGCTCGCCAGCGCATCCTCGATCGGTCCGACGGCGCCGGCGCGCGCCTCGATCGCGGCGCGCTCTTCGGCGGAGGGTTCGCTCGCCTGCATCATCCCGTCGACGAACAGCCGCAAGCCCGATTCGGTCGGCATGCGGCCGGCGCTGGTATGCGGCGCGGCGAGCAGACCGAGTTCCTCCAGATCCTGCATCACATTGCGTATCGAGGCCGGCGAGAGATTGAGCGCCGAGATCTTCGAGATCGTGCGCGACCCGACCGGAACGCCGGTGTCGAGATAGGATTCGACCACGATGCGGAACACATCGCGTGCGCGGTCGGTCATCTCATGGATCGGCGGAATCATGGTGTGAACTTAGGCACCCCGGTGGGCATCCATCAAGGCCGTCCTGTCACGGGCGCGGGCCGACCAGAGCGTCGATCGGCAAAAGGTCCGGCGCATTGCCGAGCGCGTCGCGCATCGCCTGGTTGCCGCCCATGTTGCAGCCGAAATAGAAATAGAGATGCTGGCGGTCGCCGATCGCGCGAGTCCAGGTGACGCCGACGCTCGGCAGATCGGTTGCGGCGTGCGCGCAATTCGGTTCGCCGGGGGCGTAACGCACCTCGCCCGACTTCGGCCGATACGGCGCGAGCCTCGCCGCGAACGCATCATATTGGGCGCGAGTCAGTTTGAAGGCTTTCTCGCCGGTCACGCTGGTGAACCGCTTTCCCGTGAAGATGCCGGTCCCGTCGGGACGGACGGTGACGGCATAGACCGGGCAGCGACCGAAACAGGGACCGGTCTCGAGCGTGATTGCATCGCCTTCGATCGGCATCGGCTGGCCTGGCCGAGGCACCGTCGTGCAACTCGCGAGTGCCAGGCAGATTATGACGGTGAGCCTGGAACCGGCCCGCATCGCAACCTCCATATTCCGTCTGAAACAATCGCTTGTCCGTTGCAACGCCCAGAACTGTCCCGAAGCGGTTCGACCCGCTCGGTCGGGCTGGCGTGGCGCGCGCCGATGGGTTAGGCACCCAAGATGCCGATGGATTGTAACGTGGGGCGGGCTTTCCTTGCAACGCATCCGCTTGGAGTCATAGAGCAGGAGCGTTCGAAATGACTCGTCGTCAAATCAAGGCCCACACCGCTTTGCGCGGAATAGCGGCGTTGATGGTTGTGGGTTATCACCTTCAGTTCGGCGGTGGATATCGCTTGTGGGCTGAGCAAGCCACGCAAATATTTCACCGATCGTATTTGTGCGTGGACCTGTTCTTTGTCCTGAGCGGTTTCGTCATCAGTTACACCAACGATGGCGCCAGAGAGAAACCAATGGGACGGCGCGAATTTTTTAGCTTCATTGCGTCGCGATTCTCCAGAATTTATCCGCTGCACTTCTTTTGTCTTTTCATGATGTTGATTTTGCTTACGACGGAGAATCTGCTGTTCCACTTTATAGGCAAGGAACACTTGGTACATGATCTGAATTATGGCAATTTCTTCATCCAGCTGCTGCTGCTGAATGCTTGGATTCCAGACACCGGCTGGAATATTGCGAGCTGGTCGATCTCTGCGGAAATGGTCGCCTATTTTCTATATCCGGTGATGGTTTCGATCGTGGCGTTTCGGCGTTTCGCCGGCATCGGGCTGCTCCTCGTCCTTTCGCTCACCTTCTATGCCTATGTCGCCATGACCACGGGCGTACTCGATATCATATCGGGCCTGGCGCCGCTGCGATGCCTGGCCGGATTCGCGCTCGGCATGCTGGTCTATCTCAGCCGCGACGTGTGGCACCGCGTGCCCAGCCCGGTTCTGACTCTGCTTCAGATCGCGGCAGTCAGCTGGAGCGCCGCGGTGCTCGCGACCGATTTGAACGACGTGCTGGTGATCCCGCCATTCATACTGGTCGTCGCGAGCACCTGGACCGATCGCGGCCTGCTCCCAAGGCTTCTCAACTGGCGCATCCCGTTGTTCCTGGGCGAGATATCCTATTCGATCTATCTGACGCACTTGGTCCTGATCTTGTCGCTGCCCTGGTCATTGCTGGAACCGCAACTTAGCCACGGTATCGAGGCATTCCGCGCAGGCTATCTGCTTGTCATGCTTGCGGGAATTATCGTCGCGTCGACGCTGACCTACACATTCGTCGAGAAGCCTGCTCGCCAGTGGCTGCTCAAGCGATTGTTCCATCGCGAGAGGCCGGCTATCGAAACGGTCGCATCCGCGCCTTGACGCTTTTGCGTTCCTGTTTTCGTCCCGCCCCGGCCAATGCGCCCTTAGGAGAATGTACATGCGCCCATCCGGCCGCACCCCCGACGAAATGCGCAGCATCTCGATCGAGCCGAACTTCACGCGCCATGCCGAAGGATCGGTGCTGATCGGCTTCGGCGACACGCGCGTGCTGGTGACTGCGAGCATCGAGGAGCGCGTGCCGCCGTTCCTGCGCGGCAAGGGCGAAGGCTGGGTGACGGCAGAATATGGCATGCTGCCGCGCGCGACGCATACGCGTGGCCAGCGCGAGGCGGCCAAGGGCAAGCAATCGGGACGAACGCAGGAAATCCAGCGGCTGATCGGCCGCTCGCTGCGCGCGGTCACCGATTTGAAGCTGCTCGGCGAGCGCCAGATCACGCTCGACTGCGACGTGATCCAGGCCGATGGCGGCACGCGCACCGCGTCAATCTCGGGTGCGTGGGTGGCGCTGCGCATCGCCGTCAATCGGCTGCTGACCGCAGGACTGCTCGAGAAAGATCCGATCATCCATCAAGTCGCGGCAGTGAGCTGCGGCATCTATCAGGGCAATCCGGTGCTCGATCTCGACTATGACGAGGATTCGGCGGCGGACGCCGACGCCAATTTCGTGCTGCTGTACGACGGCAAGATCGCCGAGGCGCAGGCGACCGCCGAAGGCGCGTGTTACGACGAGGAAGGGCTGCTGCGGCTGCTGCGCCTCGCGCGGATCGGTTGCGGCCAGATCTTCGAAGCGCAGCGGAAAGCGCTGTGAGCGGCGAGAGCGAGGCGCCCCAGGCGATCCGAAAGCTCGTGCCGGGTCGGCTGGTGGTCGCCAGCCACAACCCCGGCAAGGTGCGCGAGATCATGGCGCTGCTCGGTCCACACGGCATCGAACCAATCTCCGCCGCGGCGCTCGACCTGCCCGAACCCGAGGAGACCGGCACGACCTTCGTCGCCAATGCCGAATTGAAGGCGCTGCAGGCGGCCGACCTCTCGGGGCTGCCCGCGCTCGCCGACGATAGCGGCCTGTGCGTCGAGGCGCTGAACAACGACCCCGGCATCCTCTCGGCACGCTGGGCGGGTCCGGACAAGGATTTCGCGCTGGCGATGCAACGGGTCGAGGACGGAATCGCCGGCGTCGGACCCGAAGCCAGCCGCGACGCGCATTTCGTGTGCGCGCTCGCGCTCGCCTGGCCCGACGGCCATGTCGAATGGTTCGAAGGTCGCGTCGACGGCACTCTGGTGTGGCCGCCACGCGGCGATCGCGGGTTCGGCTATGATCCGATGTTCGTTCCCGACGGGCACGAGCTGACGTTCGGCGAGATGGAGCCGGACCTCAAGCACGTTATCAGCCACCGCGCCGACGCGTTTCGCCAACTGGTGGCGGCGGTCCTGTAACAGCGGGGCGTAGCGCGAGCGGCCGCTACTGCGAAAATCGAAGCGCGATTCGCAAAACCGGCAAATGCCGGCTATCCTCGGCGCGAGGAGAATGGTTGGCAATGGAGCGGCAATTCGACGGGGGATGCACATGCGGGGCCGTGCGCTATCGACTGATGTCGCCGCCGATGTTCGTGCATTGCTGCCATTGCACGCGCTGCCAGACCGAGACCGGCTCGGCATTCGTGATCAATGCCATCATCGAGAGCGATCGCGTGCGCACGCTCGAAGGCCATCCGGTGCCGGTGATGACGCCGACCGACAGCGGCCGCGGCCAGCAGATCTGGCGCTGCCCGCGCTGTCATGTCGCGCTCTGGTCGAACTATGGCGGCGCGCGCGACGTGGTGCGGTTCGTGCGCGTCGGCACGCTCGACGAACCGGCGAGGCTGCCGCCCGACGTGCACATCTACACGCGCTCGAAGCTGCCCTGGGTGAGGTTGCCGCACGACGTGCCGGCCGTCGACGTCTTCTACAACGCGGCCGAATTCTGGCCGAGCGAGAGCCTGACGCGGCGCAAGGCAGTGCTGGACCACGAGCATTAGGTCGTGAAGTCCTAAACGAGAACGGAAGCAAGCGCCCCATACTCAGGCGTTCTCGGGATCGATCGGGCCGTTCGGAAGCGGACGTTGCCGGACACCATATGTGATGTCACTCTGGGGCATGCCCGACCCAACGCTACAGCTCGTCGCTACGAACGTGCTCTACTACACGGAGTTGGATGAACGCGCCTTTTTTGACTGGCTCGATCGGATGTCATTCGTCAGCGGTTACCGTGGCGTCGCGAGAGATTTGTTTATCAATCTGAGCCGGCTGCCCAACTATGCTGACCTATGGGAGATAATCGGCTTTTGCAGGCGCTATGGTATCGATTTGAACCAGCTAGAGAGGTTTGTGACCGATGAGAACCGTGGCTGGCTTCTAGACGAAATCGCTCGAAACGCGTCGCCGACCAACGGTGACTAATCGCCGATCAGTTGCGGAAAGTACTTTGACAGCTTCCCAGGCTTTCTCCCCCGTTCGACCTCATGCGTCCACGACCAGACGGTTTCTGCTGTTGCCCCAGCCCGAAAACGCCGCATAGCGCACGGGTGTCGACCGATTCCTCCTCGCTGGCGCTCTACATTCACTGGCCGTTCTGCGTCTCGAAATGCCCTTATTGCGACTTCAACAGCCATGTCCGAGACCGTGGATCAAGCGCAATGGCGCGACGCGCTGCTTGCCGACCTTGCGCATGAAGCGGCGCTGACCCCCGGCCGCACGATTAGTTCGATCTTCTTCGGTGGCGGCACGCCGTCGCTGATGCCGCCAGCGACCGTCGCCGCGCTGATCGAGGCGGCAGCTGGCCATTGGTCGCTGCCGAGCGGTACCGAGATCACGCTCGAAGCCAATCCGTCGTCGGTCGAAGCGGCGCGTTTCCTCGACCTCGCCCAAGCCGGCGTCAATCGAGTTTCGCTAGGGCTGCAGGCGCTCGACGATGCCGCGCTCGCCTTCCTCGGCCGCGCGCACGACGTCAACGAAGGACTCGCGGCGCTGGCCACGGCGCAGCGCCACTTCGGCCGTGTGAGCTTAGACCTGATCTATGCGCGGCCAGGCCAGTCGCTCGCGGAGTGGGAGGCCGAGCTCGATCGCGCGCTCGGGTTCGGCACCGAACATCTGTCGCTCTACCAGCTGACGATCGAGCCGGGTACGCGCTTCGCGACGTTGGCGGCACAGGGACAGCTCACCATCCCCGATGCAGATTTCGCCGCCGACCTGTTCGGAGCGACGCGCGCCCGGACCAGCGCCGCCGGTCTGTCCGCCTATGAAATCTCGAACCACGCGCGGCCGGGCGCCGAGAGCCGCCACAATCTCGCCTATTGGCGCTACCGGGATTATGCCGGGATCGGACCCGGCGCGCACGGGCGGCGCGGCGGCGTAGCGACCCTGCGCCGCAAAAAACCCGAGAACTGGCTCGCGGCGGTCGAACGCAACGGGCACGGCATCGAGAGCGAGGAAGTGCTGCCGCCCGCGACACGCACGGTCGAGGCGCTGCTGATGGGCCTACGGCTGGCCGAGGGCGTGGACCTGGCGCACATCCGCGCGCTCGGCGAGGGTGAACTGCCGCTCGACGCGCGCGCCGTAGCACGGCTGGAAGCGCTGGGGCTTGTGCGGAATGGCGACCGGTTGGCGGTTACCGACGCGGGGATGCCTGTGCTCGAAGCCATCTTGCGCGAGATCGTGGAGTAGGAAGCACCGCCGCCCTACTTCCGTCCGTCACCCCGGCCGAAGTGCCGGGGTCCCCCGTGAGACAATGGAAGAGCAAGAGGTTGACGGGATTCGAGCGTGGGTGAGTGGACCCCGGCACTTCGGCCGGGGTGACGGTAGGAGTTCTTAGTGCCCCGGCTTCAAAACCAGACGCGCACTCCGGCAACGAACGCGAAGCCACCAGTCCCCTCCCCGTCGGCATGCGCGAAGTCGGCAGTCCGGCCCAGCTTTCGCTCCCAACTCACACCGACGTACGGCGCGAACTCGCGCTTGATCTCGTAGCGTAGGCGCAATCCCAGTTCGAGATCCGACACCCCCGCGCCGATCCGCTCGCGCGCCATGTCCTGCGCCGCGATATTCACTTCGCCGCGCGGTTGCAGCACCCATGCGCGCGTGACGCGCTGGTCGTAGCTGGCCGTGACGCGCCCGAGCAATTGCCCCTTGTCCGACAGGAACAGCGCGGCCTCGGTATCGAGCCAATAAGGCGCGAGCCCCTCGACGCCGACCGTGGCAAAGGTCCGCGTCGGCCGCGGCGCGAAATCCTGGCGGACGCCGAGCTGGAGATTCCAATAGGGATCGAGCGCGCGCGAGAACAAAGCCTGCGCCTCGGCATGTTCGACGCGGCGGCCGCCCTCGCCTTCGCTCTTGAGCACGAGGCGATTGCGATCACCGCCGATCCAGAATTCGCCGTCCCAGCGGTAGGCCTCGTCGCCGCGTTGCACGCGGACCTCAGCAAGGTTGAGCATGGTCTTGCTGAAGACCATGCCGCCGTGCTCGTCGAGCAGCGTCCGCTCGGCGGCGGCCATCGCCGCCGGGTCGTAGAAGCGGTCGGCGGGTCGCCCCTCTTGCACGGCAGGAGCGGCGGCGTCGCCGGGGGGCAGGTCCGTGCCCTGCTTCGCCGGCGGCGTTTCCGTCGACGGCGCGGCGTGCTCGGCATGTTCCTGTCCCGCCGGAGCGGGCATCACCATCCCCGGCATATGGTCGTGCGATTGTGCGAGCACCGGTTGGGGCGCGAACGCCAATGCGGCGACGAGGACCAACTTCATGCCGCGCCTCCCTGTTTGCGGACCTGGACGACGCGCATCATTCCGGCATGCATGTGGAAGAACATGTGGCAGTGGAACGCCCAGTCGCCTTCGATGCCGGTGACGTCCCAGCTGAGCTTGCCGCCCGGCGCGACATTGATCGTATGCTTGCGCGGACTGAGCTCGCCATGCCCCGTGACGAGCTCGAACAAATGGCCGTGCAAATGGATCGGATGGTTCATCATCGTGTCGTTGATCAGCGTCACACGCACGCGCTCGCCCGCAGCGATCGGGATCGGCGTCCTGGCCTCGGACAGCGTCTTGCCGTCGAACGACCACATGTACCGTTCCATATTGCCCGTTAGATGGACCTCGATCTCGCGCGCGGCGGCGCGGAGGTCGGGGTTGGGCGCACGCGCGACGAGGTCGCGGTAGACGAGCACCTTGTGCCCGACATCGGCGAGACCGGTACCGGGCTCGCCGGTACGATCGAGAGGCATTGGCGCGATCGTCTGCACGCCGGGCCCGAGCGCGACGCCCGGCGCATTCGCCTGGTCGCGCATCTTCATGCTCCCGCCATGCGCCATCCCGGCCATGCCCGCCATCGATCCGTCGGAGCCATGGTTCATCGCGGCCATGTCCATGCCCATGTCGCGCATCGTCAGCACAGGGCGACGGCGCAGCGGTGGCACTTCGGCGGCCATGCCGAGCCGCGGCGCGAGCGTGGCGCGCGCCATGCCTGAACGGTCGATGGCTTCGGCGACGACGGTGTAGGCGCGCTCGTCGCGCGGCGTGACGATCACGTCATAGGTTTCGCCGGGCGCGATCTGGAACTCGTCGACGTCCACAGGGCGGATATCCTGCCCATCGGCCTGCACGACGCTAAGCGCGAGCCCGGGAATGCGGACGTTGAAGATGGTCATCCCGCCCGCGGCGATGAAGCGCAGCCGCACGCGCTCGCCCGGCCGGAACAAGCCGGTCCAATTGTCGCGCGGACCATGGCCGTTGACGAGGAAGTCGAGCGCGGCGCCGGTCACGTCCGAGATGTCGGTCGGATCCATTCGCATCCGGCCCCATTCGAGCCGGTCCTTGAGCTTCTGATCCTCGCCGGCAAGCAGCCCGGCGAGCGTCTGCGGCTGGCGGTTGAAATAGCCGGCTTGCTGCTTGAGCCGCGCGAACAGCATATGCGGGTGCGTGGCGCTGTGCTCCGACAGCACCAGCACATGCTCGCGGTCGAACGGCGCTGGATCGGGTTCGGCCGGATCGATCACGATCGGGCCGTACACCCCCATCATCTCCTGGAAGCCCGAATGGCTGTGGTACCAGTAGGTCCCGGCCTGGACGAGCGGGATGGTGTAGGTGAAGGTCGAACGCGGCTTGATCCCGGGGAAGGAGACGCCGGGCACGCCGTCCATCTGGAACGGCAGGATCAGCCCGTGCCAGTGGATCGACGTCTCTTCGTCGAGCGTATTTTCGACATGGATGTTGACCGTGCGGCCCTCGCGCAGCCGAAGCAGCGGCGCGGGAACGGTGCCGTTAATGCCGACCGCGTGCATCTCGCGCCCGTCGACCGCGAGCATCTGGTGCGCAATCCGGAGCGTGATGTCGTCGCCCGTGAGCTCGGGCAGCGCGGCGATGCCGGGGCCGCCGGTCTGTGCCCAGGCGGGCAGGCCGGGCATCGCCAGCCCGCCCGCAGCAAGCGCGGCACCGCGCAGCAGTCTTCGGCGGTCGAGTTGCAACGTCATTTCGCTTCTCCGGGCGGCTGCCGCCTGTTCGGTCGTGATACGCACCTGCGGTTCGTACCCCTCGGCTCGCTTCCGGACCTCAATTGGGGTTTGACATCATGTCAGGGTCAAGTGGGGCGTGCGATCCCGGCAGTCGCGAGCGCTTCGGCAAGCCGCATCCGCGCGCGCCGCAGCCGAGTCTCGACGGCTTTTTCGGTGACGCCGAGCATCGCGGCCGCCTCAGCCTGGCCAATGCCTTCGACCGTGCGCAGCACGAGCACCTCGCGTAGCGCTGCCGGCAGATCGGCGATTGCCTGCGCCACTCGCGCAAGTTCCGCGCGGCCCTGGGCCTCGTCGTGCGGAGAGGCACGCTCGTCGGCGCGTTCGGCAGCGACGTCGAGCGGCAGCGCGCGCGCGAAGAAGCGGCGTACCGCGCGTCGCCGGCTCCAGTCGCGGCATTTGTTGAGCGCGATCGTCGTCAGCCACGCGCGCATCGGCCGGGCCGAGTCATAGCGCGCGAGCGCGCGCCAAGCGGCGACGAAACTCTCCTGGACGAGATCGAGCGCTTCGTCGGGGTCGCCGACATTGCCGAGGATGACGCGGTAGATCGGTTCGCGGTGCCGCCGCATCAGCTCGGCGAACGCGAGTCGGCGGCCGGCAAGGCTGAGCGCGGCGAGGTCGCCGTCCGTCAGACCAGCGAAATCGGTTGTCATCGCGCGTCGACGGTCAGCGCCTTCACCACCGCCTGATCGAACTTGGCGGCCTGTTCGGGCCGCAGGATCGCACGCATCGCGAAGACGTGTGCGAGCGTCGCCTTCTGCAGCTCGCCCATCGCATGATGCGTCGCGTCGACCGCGGCATCGACGCCCGGGCCGGCAGCGTGCTCGGCTTCGATCGCCGCGGCGAGCCGCGCATTGTCGGCGCGCAGCTCGGCTTCGAGCGCGCGTTTGCGGAGTCCGAAGCCATGTTCGAGCGCTTCGAGCTTTGCCCGCTGTGCGCTATCGAGATCGAGCCCATCGTGGAGCAGTTCGTGCAGCTCGGTGCCATGCGCATGCGGCGCGGGGAGCCAGGCGCGCGCGACTGCGACACCGGCGATCGCGGCGACGAACGCGATGATCGCAATCGCCAGCAGCCGACGAAGATCCATCAGTCGTCGCCGGCGAGCAGCGTCGCAGGCGCAAGCGCCTGCCCGGCGTAAAGCGGTAGCGCGGGCCGTGCATAGGCGCGTTCGGACCAGGCGCTCGTCACGCCGACACCGACTGCGAGCAGCGCCGCCAGCCCCACTGCAAGCGGCATGCTTGCCGCGCGCACCGGCACGGCGATGCGCGCGAGCACCGCATCGCTCGCAACGTCGAGGCCAGGATGCGGCGGGCGGCTCGCGAGCCGGTTCAGCAACAAATCTAGTTCGTCGTTCATTTCTGCCATACCCCTGTCTCCTCTACGCAGCGGGTCGATGCATCCCTCATCGCATGCCGCGCCGCGCCGCGCGACATTTCGAAGAATTGCGGGTTGACCCTGACACGATGTCAAGCCGCACATAGCGCGCGCGAAAGGATGCCCATGACCGAACCCGCTTGCCATCACGGCCACACTGCCCCCCGCGCGTCGCTACCCGTCGCCGAAGGCACGATCTACACCTGCCCGATGCATCCCGAGATCCGCCAGGTCGGGCCCGGCTTCTGTCCCATCTGCGGCATGGCGCTCGAACCGGTCACGGTGACGCTCGACTCCGGCCCCAATCCCGAACTCGCCGACATGACGCGGCGCTTCTTGGTCGGGCTCGTGCTGGCGCTGCCGGTATTCGTGCTCGAAATGGGCGGCCATCTGACCGAGCGGATGATGCTGCTCGACCGCCAAACTTCGAACTGGATCCAGTTCGCACTGGCGACGCCGGTCGTGCTGTGGGCGGGCTGGCCCTTCTTCGTGCGCGGTTGGGCGTCGCTGCGCACGCGCAAACTCAACATGTTCACGCTGATCGCCATGGGTGTCGGCGTTGCCTGGGCCTATAGCGTGGTCGCGGTGCTCATCCCTGGCGCCTTCCCCGCCGCGTTCCGCACCATGGATGGCGCGGTGCCAGCCTATTTCGAAGCGGCGGCGGTGATCACCGTGCTCGTGCTGCTGGGCCAGGTGCTCGAGCTCCGCGCACGGGAACGCACTTCGGGCGCGATCAAGGCGCTGCTCGATCTCGCACCGAAGACGGCGCGACGGTTGCGCGACGACGACAGCGACGAGGAAGTCACGCTCGATAAGGTCGCGGTCGGCGACCGGCTGCGCGTGCGGCCGGGGGAGAAAGTACCGGTCGACGGCGAGTTGATCGACGGCCGCGTCGCGATCGACGAATCGCTGGTGACCGGCGAGTCGATGCCCGTAACGAAGGAGCCGGGCGCGAAAATGATCGCTGGCTCGCTCAATCAGACCGGCAGCTTTGTGATGCGCGCCGAGAAGATCGGTTCCGATACCCTGCTCGCGCGCATCGTCCAGATGGTTGCGGAGGCACAGCGCAGCCGCGCTCCGATCCAGCGCATGGCGGACCAGGTGTCCGCATGGTTCGTTCCCGCAGTGATCGCGGTGGCGCTGCTCGCCGGCGTGATCTGGGCGGTGTTCGGCCCCGAGCCCCGCTTCGCCTATGCGCTGGTTGCGGCGGTTTCCGTGCTGATCATCGCCTGCCCTTGCGCACTGGGCCTTGCGACTCCGATGTCGATCATGGTCGGCGTCGGCCGCGGTGCGCAGGCCGGCGTGCTGATCAAGAACGCCGAAGCGCTCGAGCGGTTCGAGAAGATCGATACGCTGGTCGTCGACAAGACCGGCACGCTGACCGAGGGCCGGCCAGCGGTGAGCGCAGTCGTTCCCGCCGCGGGGTTCGATGAAACCGAACTGCTGCGCCTCGCCGCGAGCCTCGAGCGCGGCAGCCAGCATCCGCTCGGCGAGGCCGTGGTTCGCGCGGCAACCGAGCGCGGGCTGCCGCTCGCCGAGGCTAAGGATTTCGACGCGCCGATCGGGCGGGGCGTGACCGGAACGGTCGACGGCAAACGCCTGCTACTCGGCGCGCCGCGAATGATGGCCGAACAGGGCGTCGACATCACCGCGCTGGCGGAGGCCGCCGAGCGTCTGCGCAGCGAGGGCGCGACTGCGATCTTCGTCACGATCGACGGCACGCTCGCCGGCCTCATCGGCATCGCCGATCCGGTGAAGGCGAACGCCGCGGAGGCGCTCCGCGCACTGCGGGACGAAGGCATCGACGTGGTGATGATGACAGGCGACAATCGCACGACCGCACTCGCCGTCGCCCGGCGCATCGGCATCACGCAAGTCGAGGCCGAGGTGTTGCCGCAAGACAAGGCGGCAGTGGTCAAGCGGCTGCGCGCCGAAGGGCGTTCGGTCGCGATGGCAGGCGACGGCGTCAACGACGCGCCGGCGCTCGCCGCAGCCGAGATCGGCGTGGCGATGGGCGCAGGCGCCGACGTCGCGATCGAAAGCGCGGGAGTGACGCTGCTCAAGGGCGATCTCATCGGGCTGATTCGCGCACGACGGCTGTCGCGCGCGGTGATGCGCAACATCCGCCAGAATCTGGTGTTCGCCTTCGCCTACAACGTCGCGGGCGTGCCGATAGCGGCGGGCATACTCTATCCTTTCACCGGCACGTTGCTGTCGCCGGCGATCGCCGCCGCGGCAATGGCGCTGTCGTCGGTCAGCGTGGTCGGCAATGCGCTGCGGCTGCGCGGCGCACGGCTGTGAGTTTCAGACCGTATCCGGGACATTCCCGATGGAGCGCGAACCCGGCGCGGCGCATCGCTCGTCTGGATCGGCGGCGCTCCGCCGCCGGTTCCACGGAAGAGGACCGAACGATGTTCCTGCCGAGACAGCTTCTCGTCCTGGGCGCGCTGATCGCGTCACCAGCGATGGCGCAAGATCACGACCATGGCGCTAAAGCTCCGGTCGCCACCCCGGCGACGCCGCCCGTAACGCCCTGCCCGATGATGAAGCCGGCTGCCGACAGCAAGGCGGCACCGGCTGCAGGTGCGATGGCGAACATGCCGTGCATGGACGCAATGAAGAAAGCGCAAGGTCACGACCATGGCGCCAAAGCTCCGCTTGCCGCCCCGGCGACGCCGCCCGTAACGCCCTGCCCGATGATGAAGCCGGCTGCCGACGGCAAGGCGGCACCGGCTGAAGGCGCGGTGGCGAACATGCCGTGCATGGACGCAATGAAGAAGATGCACGACCAGACGCCGGCGACACCGCCAACTGGCTCCGCGCCGGTCGCACCGCACGATCATGATCACGCGGGCGCCTCGCCAGATTGAGCCGAGGAGAAGACCGATGGCCTATCTGACAAGGAATTCCGCCGCGATGCTCGCGACCGCGGTGGCTGCCGGAGTCCTGTTCTGGCTGCTTCGCGATCATTGGAACCACGCGTTTGGCTTGTTGCCCTATGCGCTGTTCCTTGCCTGCCCGCTAATGCACCTGTTCATGCACCACGGCCACGACGACCATTCCCACGTCGGCGACACCGGGCGGGCACAGTAACGGCATGATGGCGAGTGCCGCGCCTGGCCAAGCCGCGCGCACTCCGGCGGTGCGCCGCTACGAGGCGCAATGCGAATTGCCCGCGCCTCCGGATGCCGTATTCGCGCGGCTCGACGATCAGGAACGCCTCGCCGCCCATATGACCAAGGCGTCGCCGATGATGGGCGGTGGACGCATGGCCTATGCGTTCGACCAAGACGGCGGCCGGGCGGGCGGCTCGCATATGCGATGGAATATGATGGAAGTGACATTGAAGACCGAAGACCGTTTCGCGCTTCGCGTGACGCGATGTCGGTATCATGAGCTCACCACCAGCCTTGGCGTGCCCGAACTGACTCCGGTGGTCTGCCAGATCGATAACGCCGCGTTCAATGCGTACTTGCCCGACGAAGTGACGTTCACACGTCGAGGCCGTGGCCGGCGGATCTCCGATGGCGCCCCAGCGTGCGATTTCGTCTGGCAGCGCTTGGAGCGCGTTGCGGAGGCGGAACGGCCCGCAGGGTTCCTGGCATGAACATCGGTCAGGCCTCGGTGGCAAGCGGCGTCTCGCAGCGCATGATCCGTCATTATGAGAAGATCGGGTTGATCCCGCCGGCGCCGCGGCGCGGCAGCGGCTACCGCGACTATTCGCAGTCCGACGTCCACCGGTTGAAGTTCATCGCCAATGCTCGCGATCTCGGCTTTCCGATCGAGGAGATTCGCGTTTTGCTCGATCTATGGCGCGATCGCGGTCGCTCGAGCGCCGAAGTAAAGGCGCTTGCCATGACGCGCGCCGAAGAGCTCGAGCGCAAGGCCGCCGCGCTCGAGGCGATGCGCCGGACGTTGCTCGAACTCGCCGAACGCTGCCAGGGCGACGACCGCCCCGACTGCCCGATCCTCGCGAACCTGGCGGGCGAAGCAGACTGAACGCGACGCCTGAACGCGCAACGCGTTGCTTTCGGGTTCCGCCGTCCCCCGAAGATCAGGCATTTGCGGGCGCTTCCAGCGGCCGCGGCGCCAGGAAATCCTCGCGCGCTACTGACCGCCGGACGGGTCGAGCGTCCCCAACCATCCGACCAGCGCAAGGATCGCCACTCCCAGGAGCGTCTCGACGGCGAGACTGCGCCTGAGCGCGCCGAGCGCCGATTGGTGCGCGCGCGCAGCGAGCGCCGCCTCGAACCGCGGAACCAGTCGGAAGCGGTTCGCCGTGGCAAGCGCCAGCATCGCGGCGAACAGGAGCAGCTTGGCGAACAGCAGCACTCCGTATTGCGTCGCGGGCAACCCTGCGAGGCCGGTCGGGCCAACGATCCACAGCGCATTGGCAGTGCCGGTCACGATCAGCATCGCCACGGCCAGCGTTCCCATCGCCGAGAAGCCGGCGAGCGCGCGATGCGCCAGCCGCAGCCGCGCCGCGTCCGCGCCAACCGTTGCCGGCAAGACCAGCGCCGCAAGACTAAACAACGCGCCAATCCACAAAGCCGCAGCGAACAGATGCGCGATGTCGACGGCCAAATGTAGGTCGCCGCTGAAGCCCTCATGCATCGCGCCGTGACCGCCCCAGGCGAGCGTCGCGAGCGCGAGCGCACCGCCTGCGGCGGTTGCCAGACTCGCGACACTCGGGGCGCGGCGCAATGCCAGCGCAGCGACCGCAGTGGCGAGAAGTGCCGCGATCCGCACGATCCACGCCGTGCCGACACCAGTGTTCCATAGCAGCACGTCGAGCGTGTCGCGATCGACCGCGAACAGCCCGGTACCCGCAGTCGCGGCGGTCAGGTCGAGCAGGCCCAGCACCGAAAGCGCGATGCCGGCCGCCGCAGTCGCCAGTGCGACCGGGAGCAGCGGCAGCACCGCGCCCGACGTACGCTCGGTGCCGCGCAGCGCATGCAAGGCGAATGCCGCCGTGCCGAACAAGAGCATCAGGTCGAGATACAAGCCGAAGCGCAGCGCGACGGCCAGCCAGTCCATCGCTCAGCGCACGCGGAACGCGAAGCTGCCGCCCGCCTTGTGCGTGTCGGTCGATACGATCGCATATTCGACCTTGTATGCGCCCGAATGCAGCGGCGTGGCATAAGTGACAGTGAGCGTCTTGCCGTCCTTCGACAGGCTCGTCTTGCCGGGCATCGCCATCGGGTCCATCCCCGCCATGGTCATCGCCACGCTGACCTTCGACAGTTTCTCGATCAGTGCCTCCGAGAAAGTGATCGTGATCTGGCTCGGGGCCGACACGATGGCATTGGCGCCGGGGGTGGACGAAACCAGCTTGGGATGCGCCGACGCCGGAACGGCGGCGACTGCAAGGGTGGTGGCGGCGACGGCGAAGGTCAGCAATGCGCGCATGGTTCGGCTAACTCCTATGGACATTGCCCTTGATACGCATGGCCAAGCTGAACCCCTCATTGCGAGGCGGTGACAGTGATCTGCTCCGATACAGTTTCCTGCGAAAGCAGGGGTGCAGGGCCTGAAACGACGCAGCTGGTGGCCCTAAGTCCCTGCTTTCGCGGGGAAACATGCAGAATCAAACCGCGAAAACTTTAGCGTCCTGTGAACCCGTTCGGCGCCGGCGACACCGTAGCAGCCGCGCCGCCGCGGACTTCCTGGACTTCGAGCGCGCGCTCGGCGACGCCGTCGCGGCCGAAGCGGAACGCGCCATCGAGCCCAGAGAAGCCGTCGCGATCGATCAGCCGCGCTACCGGGAACGGCTGGTTCGCCGGCCAGTCGCGCGCGATCCGCGCGACGAGCAGCACCGCATCATAGCCGAGCGTCGACAGCCGGTAGGGCGCCGCACCGAACCGCGTGCGATATTTGGCGGAATAGGCACGATAATAATTGTCGGGCACGCTCGCGAACCATGCGCCGCTCAGCGCCGGGCTGGTGAGCGCGGCGGTGTCGCTGTTCCACAGTTCGGTGCCGAGCAGCCGTACGCCGGCGCCGCCATCGCGCCGCAGCGCCGGCACCGCGAGCGCCGCCGTGCCGGCGCTGTCCGCGATCAATACCGCCTGATACGGCTTGGCGAGCTTGGCGATCGCAGCGTTGATACCTCCACGCGCGTAGGTCTGGAGCGAGATCACCTGGCCGCCCGCGCTTTCGACCGAACGCAACAGCGCGGTCGAGGCGCGTTCGCCATAGACGCCCGTCGGAACAAGCCCGGCAAACTGAGTGATGCCGTTCGCCTTGGCATATTCGACCACGCGCGCGACGGACTGCGTCGGCGAATATCCCATCAGGAACACCCCGTTGCCGGCGACGCTCGAATCGTTCGAGAAGCTGAGCACCGGCACGTTGGCGCGTCGCGCGATCGGCGCGACCGCGCGCACGTCTTCGCCGAGCAGCGGCCCCAGGATCAGCTGATTGCCGTCGGCGATCGCGCGTTCCACTGCGGCGACTGCGCCGGTCGCAGTATCGTAGCTGGTGATCCGGATCGCCTGCGTGCCGCTGTCGAGCTGGGCGAGCTGCGTCGCATTGGCCAGGCTCTTGCCGACCCCCGCGTTCGACCCGGTGAGTGGCACCAGCAGCGCGACGCGGTGGCGATTGAGATCCTCGGGGATACCGGGGCCGACCGGACGCGGTGTCGCCACTGGCTTCGGTGCCTCGACCGGCGGACGCTGGGGTTGCGGAATCACGCGGGGTCCGCCGGCGCATGCGCTCACCAGCACGGCGAGCCCCAGCACCATCCAGCGCCGCAAAGCGCCAACTCCCCGTTGCTCTCGGATCGCTGCCTCTGCCATGTCTCTCCCCGTGAACACCGTACTTTCGCCCGGCCTCTATATCGTCGCCACCCCGATCGGCAATCTCGGCGATTTGTCCCCGCGCGCAGCGGAGATACTCGCCAACGCCGATCTGGTTGCAGTCGAGGACACGCGCGTCACCGCCGGACTGCTGCGCCACATCGGCGTCAAGCGCCCGATGCAGCCCTATCACGACCACAATGCCGACGCGATCCGGCCCGTTCTGATCGCGCGCATGGCAAGCGAATCGATCGCATTGGTGTCGGACGCCGGCACGCCGCTGATCTCAGATCCAGGTTATAAGCTGGTGCGCGACGCGCGTGCCGCTGGCCACGCGGTGACGACGATCCCGGGCCCGAGCGCCGTAGTCGCCGCACTGACGCTCGCCGGACTGCCGACCGACCGCTTCCTGTTCCTCGGCTTTCTGCCGAGCAAACAGCATGCGCGCGCGGCAGCGATCGCCGAAGTCGCAAGCGTTCGCGCGACATTGGTGCTCTATGAGTCGGGTCCGCGGCTCGGCGCCTGTCTTGCGGCACTCGCCGAAGGGCTCGGCAATCGCGACGCCGCCGTGGCGCGGGAGATCACAAAAAAATTCGAACAATGCGTGACGGGGACGCTCTTCGAGCTCTCCGCGCGCTACGCCGATGCGCCGCCCAAGGGCGAGATCGTAGTGATAGTGGGTCCGCCGGGCGAGGCCGCGCCCGCGAGCGCCGACGATGCCGATGCCGCGCTCGCCGAAGCGCTCGAACGGCTGCCGCCCGCCAAGGCGGCGGGTGAGGTGGCGAAGCGGCTCGGGCTGGATCGCAAGGCACTGTACGCGCGGGCGATGGAGATGCGGGGGCAGCGGGATGGGTGATAGTCGCCATCCATTTTCCAGTTTCCCCTCCCTGGAAGTGAGAGGATTAAGGGGTGGGTTGGCCCGCGCCAGGCGTTTCGGCATGGGGAAAGTAACCCACCCCCAACCCCTCCCTTCCAGGGAGAGGAGTCTGTGAGAGACCGCCGCGCCGCCGAAGCGCGCGGGCGTGACGGGGAGTCGCGCGCCGCATGGTATTTCCGCCTGCGCGGATGGCGCATCCTCGATCGGCGCGTGCGCACGCCGGTCGGCGAAATCGACCTGGTCGCGCGGCGCGGCAAGCTGGTTGCGTTCGTCGAGGTCAAGACCCGCGCGACTGCCGCCGAACTCGACTTCGCGATCGACGAGCCGCGGCTCGCACGCGTCGCCGCGGCGGCCGAATATCTCATGCCGCGCTATGCCCAGCCGGGCGACGACATCCGCGTCGACGTCCTGCTGCTCGCGCCGGGCACGCCCCCGCGGCATATCGAGAATGCCTGGATCGGGTGACAAGCCCGCGCAGGCCACCTACATGCGCGCCGAACCGAACAGGGAGCAGTTATGGGTCTCGACGTCGCCGTACAGATGGACCCGCTCGATTCGATCAACATCGCCGGCGATTCGACCTTCGCGCTGATGCTTTCGGCGCAGGCGCGCGGGCACAGGCTGTTTCACTACGCCCCCGGCGACCTCAACTACTCGGCCGGCCGCGTCTGGACCCGGGCGCATCCGGTGACCGTGCAGCGCGTCGCCGGCAATCACTTCGCCTTTGCCGATCCGGTCGCGCTCGACCTCGGCGAGCAAGCCGATGTCGTGCTGATGCGCCAGGATCCACCGTTCGACCTCGGCTATATCACTGCGACGCACCTGCTCGAACGGATCGCCGACAAGACCTTGGTGGTGAACGACCCGGCGAGCGTGCGCAACGCGCCCGAGAAAGTGTTCGTGCTCGACTTTCCGCAATTCATGCCGCCGACCCTGGTTACGCGGAGCATCGACGAAGCACGTGCGTTCCTCGCCGAGCATGGCGAAATCGTCGTCAAGCCGCTCCACGGAAACGGCGGCAAGGCGATCTTCAAGGTCGGAAGCGACGGCGCCAACCTCTCGTCGCTGATCGAAGTATTCAATACCGCCTATCGCGAACCACACATGGTACAGGCGTTCCTTCCCGACGTGGCGAAGGGCGACAAACGCATCGTGCTGGTCGACGGTGAGGTCGCCGGCGCCGTCAACCGCATTCCCGGCGTAGGCGAGATCCGCTCGAACCTCGCCGTCGGCGGAATCGCGGCGAAGACCGAGCTCACACCGCGCGAGCAGGAAATCTGCACCGTGCTCGGCCCCGAACTGAAGCGGCTTGGGTTGCTGTTTGTCGGAATCGACGTGATCGGCGGGCATTGGCTCACCGAGATCAACGTCACTTCGCCCACCGGGATCGTCGCGATCGATCGCTTCAACGGCACCGACACCGCGGCGCGGATCTGGGAAGCGATCGAAGCCAAGGTCGCGGCGCGCCGGGCTTGAGCATGGCCTCGCTCGGCAGAGTGCGCCGCGCGTGACGCAATGGGTCGTCTCGCTGATCGCGGCCGGTGGCTATTGGGGCATCGCATTGCTGATGTGCCTCGAGAATGTCATTCCGCCGATCCCGTCGGAGCTGATCATGGGGCTCGGCGGGATCGCTGTCGCGCACGGCAGGATGGACTTCTGGCCGGTGCTGATCGCGGGCACGATCGGCACCACCGCGGGCAATTACTTCTGGTACGCGGTCGGCCGGTTCGTCGGCTATCGCCGGCTCGAGCCGATCGTCGCGCGGTGGGGCCGCTGGCTCACGCTCGACTGGCAGGATGTCGAGGCACTCGATGCCTTTTTCCAGCGGCACGGCATCTGGGTGATCTTCGTGTTTCGCTTCCTGCCGACCGGAAGGACGCTGATCTCGGTGCCCGCCGGCATGCTGCATATGGGCACGTTCCGCTTCCTCGCCTGTACGTTCGCGGGCGCAGCGGTGTGGAACACGGTGCTGCTCGGCGCGGGCTATTATCTCGGCACGCGGTTCAGGGAACTGGAAGACTATGTCGGACCCGCATCGGCCGGGCTCGTCGGTTTCATTATTGTCTATTATCTATGGCGCGTGATCACCTGGAAGCCGCGTCAGAGTCCGTTTTGAAATGCGCGGAAGAGCGCATCTCAAAACAGACTCTCACGCCCGCGGATGTGCGTTGCGATAGACGTCGAGCAGGTGCGCCGCATCTACCGAGGTGTAGACCTGGGTGGAGCTCAGGCTCGCATGGCCGAGCAGTTCCTGCAGCGCGCGCAAATCCGCGCCACGCCCGAGCAGATGGGTCGCGAAGCTGTGGCGCAACGCATGCGGCGTCGTGCGCTCGGAGAGGCCGAGGCTGGTGCGCGCGGAGCGCACCGCCTTGCGGATCGCGCCGGGGGGCAGCGGCCCTCCCTTGGCGCCGCGGAACAGCGGCGTTTCGGCCGAAACGCCCCAGGGCTGCGCTGCGACATAGGTTTCGATCGCCGCGCGTACCTGGGGCAGCAGCGGCACCATCCGCGTCTTGTTGCGCTTGCCAGTGACGCGCAGCACTTCGCCGAGCGGGAGTGCCGCTCCAGTCAATCCCACGGCCTCGCCGATGCGCAGCCCGGCACCGTACAGCAACAGCAGCACTGCCCAGTCGCGCGCCGAGATCCAGGGTTCGCTCGCTTCCTCCGCGGCAAGCTCGGCAAGCGCGACGGCCTCGTCGGGCGAGACCGGTCGCGGAACGCCCTTTCGCACCTTGGGTCCGCGCAACCGGGGTAGCGCGGCGTCTCCCGCTGCGAAGCGCAGGAAGCCGCGCACGGCCGACAGCTCGCGCGCGGCCGAGGCATTGCCCAGCCCGTCGTTGCGCCGCGCGGTGAGGAATGCGCGAAGATCTGCGGGCGTCACGCGCGCCAGCCCTTCACGGTCGACCGCTTCGCCCCAATGCTGCTGGAGAAAGGCGACCAGCCGCTCGGCAGTCGCCTGATAGGCACGCACCGTGTGCGCCGAGCGCCGCCGGTCGCGCGCGAGATGCTGAGCGAAGAGGAGCGGAAGCGGTGGCGCCATTCACCGGGAATACAGCTGCACGAAGCCATCCGACAATCGCGTCTTTCGAACGATCTTTTGTCGCACTATCGCCGCGATCGTTGGTCTATGGACACCAGAACGGGCCATCCACAGGGTCTAAGCCGTCACGATGCCCCTTCCCGACTTCCCCGATCGCGAACGCCTTCGCGCGCTGGTGCGGCGGCGCGGCACGGGGCTGGTGCTTGCGCTCGTCTTCGAGGCGCTGATCCTGCTGATGCTGCTGACCTTCACGCCCAAGCTGCCGGGGAAGCGCGACCAGGGCTCGCTGCTCACCTTCGGGATCGAAGCCGACAAGGCTGCCGAGAAGGCAGAGAAGCAGAAACAGCAGAAGCGCGAGACAAAGACCGAAAAGCGCGCCGAGCAGAAACCGCAACCGCCGCAACCCACGCCGACCCCCGAGCCGCCGATCGAGCTGCCGCCGAACATCATCAAGATGACGCGCCAGGATTTCGCATCGGCCGATATCGCGCGCTTCGCGAAGGCGCCATCCGCGGCAACGGGCGCCCCGGCGGAGGACCAGGGCGCCGAACAGGGCGAGCCCGACAGCGCGGTGGTCGGCAAGGGCCCGCACGGCGAGCCGATGTATGCCGCCGAATGGTACCGGCGCCCGACCGATGCCGAGCTCAGCACCTATATCACCGATCGCGTGCGCAAGCGGATGCCCGGTGCCGGGCTGATCCGCTGCCGCACCGTCGACAACTTCCGCGTCGATGACTGCAACAGCGTCGCCGAAAATCCGGTCGGCTCGGGGCTAGCCGAAGCCGTTCGCCAGGCGGCCTGGCAGTTCCGGGTGCGGCCACCGCGCGTCGGCGGCAAGCCGCAGATCGGCACCTGGGTGCTGATCGAGATCGACTATACGATCACGCGCGCACGGCCGGGCGAACCCGGCAACCGACCGTGAGCGCGCGCCCGTTCAGCCGATAGCCTGGCCCGTCTTCGCCCAATCGGAGAGGAAGCCTTCGATCCCCTTGTCGGTCAGCGGATGCTTGACCAGCTGGCGGATTACCGACGGCGGCGCGGTCATCACGTCGGCCCCGATGCGGGCGGCTTCGAGCACATGGATCGGGTGGCGCACGCTCGCGACCAGGATCTCGGTGGCGAAGTCGTAATTGTCGTAGATCAGCCGAATGTCCGAGATCAGCTGCATGCCGTCGAAGCCGACATCGTCGTGGCGGCCGACGAACGGCGAGATGAAGCTTGCGCCCGCCTTCGCCGCGAGCAGCGCCTGGTTGGCGGAGAAGCACAGAGTCACGTTGACCATCGTGCCTTCGCTGGTGAGCGCCTTGCACGCCTTGAGGCCCTCGATCGTCAGCGGCAGCTTGACCGCGACATTGTCGGCGATCTTCCGCACGATCTCGGCTTCGCGCATCATCCCGTCATAGTCGAGCGCAACCACTTCGGCCGACACCGGGCCCGAGACGATCCCGCAGATCTCGGCGACGACTTCGAGGAAATTGCGGCCCGCCTTGTGGATCAGCGACGGATTTGTCGTGACGCCGTCGAGCAGCCCGGCGGACGCCAGCTCGCGGATGTCGTTGGTGTCGGCGGTATCGGCGAAGAATTTCATGCTGTGCGCTCCTCGAATCGCGCGCCGCGATAGCCCGGCCTCGGCCTCCCGTCACGTGCCCTATGCTCGTGGCCGCGTCGCGCGTTGGATTATTTCGCGCCTTTACAAAAATGGCACGCAATGCTGCCATATCGCCGCCCTCAACGCCGCCACCTTCTCCCGGACGATCGCCTTGCTCCGCTCCGACATCAATTCCCCTGTTCGTTTCGCTCGCCGCGTCGTCGCATGCTGCGCCGGACCCATGGCGATCGGGTTCGCTGCGCCGGCAGCGGCGCAGTCGGTCGACAGCCAGATCTGGATCGCGGACACGGTATCGGCCGACATCGCCAAGCACGTGGCGGCGTCGTTCGACACCACGATGCGGTTCAGCGACGCCGCCCATGGCCTCTACCAATGGGCGCGCGGCGGCACGATCGGCGTGCGCACTCGTGGCGGTACCGAGCTGCTCACCGGCTACCAGCGCGTCACCGACTATAGCGACGGCCATGTCAGCAAGCTCGAGCAGCGTATTCGCGAACAGGTCAATTACGGCTTCGGCAGGATCGGGCCGGGCACGCTTTCCGGACGGCTGCGTGTCGAGGAACGCTTCCGCCGCGGTGCCGACGGCGTCGGAGTGCGCGCCCGCACCCAGCTGCGCTACACGCTGCCGCTCGGCAACAAGACCGCGCCGTCGCTGGTGCTCATCCATGAAAGCTTCTTGGAGCTCAACGACACCCGCTGGGGCCAGCGCGCAGGGCTGCGCCGCGTGCGCGATCTCGTGGGACTCGAAGTTCCGATCGCCAAGAATGTGCGCATCCAGGCCGGCTATCTGAACCAATATGACTTTGGCCTGCCCGGCAAGCGCGACGCGATGGCCAACATCTTCTCGCTCGCGCTGGCCGAGCGCTTCTGACGGCATATCGATAGACAGTTGGAACATGGGTCGCGAATCCGCGACGGCCGCGCCCTCCCGATCCTCCCCGAGCTTGCTCGGAAGGAACACTCGCTCTTTCGCGATTGCCTTCGACCGACGATATGGGCGCGATGAATCGTGCCCGGCTGATCGTGATGAACCCCGCGCTGGGCCCGCTCGACTATCGCGTGCCGGCGGGGATGCAGGTCGAGCCCGGATCGATCGTCGTCGCGCCGCTCGGGCCGCGCCAGCTGATCGGCGTGGTGTGGGAGCCCGAGCGGTT